>Ga0180432_10001272_pt1 | contig 40130 bp, 30 predicted proteins | sample SS_ome_10_FD_132414 | JGI IMG/M metagenome (GOLD analysis project Ga0180432, IMG submission 132414) | Hypersaline lake sediment archaeal communities from the Salton Sea, California, USA - SS_1_MS_2 metaG | ecosystem: Environmental > Aquatic > Non-marine Saline and Alkaline > Hypersaline >... | reverse complement strand
CAACCACTGTTCGTCCGACAATTCGTGTCGCCGCTTCATTTTGCTCCTCCTTGAGCCAATTTGGACGGCGAAATGATACCAAATACACCAATTTCACGCTATATGAATGTCAACACGACCTAGACAAGACCAATTGCCGCCCACAACGGCTCCTGGTAGCTGTGTGACCACTCTCGCCCGTAGTGGTCGAACGCAACCTTTGGCGTGTCGCCCATCAACTCGCCCAGTGTCTCTATCGAGCACCCCACACCACCGTTCCAGAAACCGGACAACATACGATGGGCGAAAGTATGTCTAGCCGTATAGCACGAGTAATGCCGCTTCACAGAATCCTTGTCCCAACCCAGCCTCTTCTTGATCCCGAGGAATCGCCCCACGGCGGTCGGTTTCTTCCAGGGATTCCCTTGTGCGTTCCTGAGAATCGCAATTCCGGAATGCAATGGCGCAGTTTCCATGAGCCGCCGGGTCAGTTCCGCTACTTCAGACTGCACCGGAATCTTTCGGGTCTTCTTTGTCTTGGACGAGTAGACTTGCCACATCATGCCGCGGTCCGTCTCAACCACGTTGTCCGCCGTTATGCGGGCCAGTTCGCAGAACGGACGAAGGCCCGTGCGAATCGCCACGAAAAGGAAGTCGCCAAACGGCTCGTCCGTAGTCCCGTAGATTGCCGCTTCATCCTCTTCCGTGAAAGAAAGAAGTCGGGGCCGGGATGGTGGCTTCTTCAGGCCTTTCAGTCCATGCGAAACGTTGTGCATGTTCTGGGCATGATTGAAGGCTGCCAACACAATACTGATCGCGCTCCGACGCGTTACGGGTGACCGCCACGTCTTTTGGGTTTCGACCCAGTGCTGGATATGGCCTTTCTGCAATTGGGTAACCGGCAGCAAGCCGCAGTATTCACACAGCTGGTTAAGACGCCGGACGGCCTCGTCGCAGTATCCTTCGCTGATCGTGTCATTGGCTACGCCCCGCTCGCAGTACTCGATGTATTCCGAACAGACTTTGGCCACCAGCCATTCGCCTTCGGTCACCGGTTCAGCCGCAGGACGCCATTGGCGGGCCAATTTCACACGCGCTAACGCCAATTCCGCGGTCTGGCGGTTGTCCTTGCCGCGGATTCGCTTTCCGTTCTCATCCAACAGCGGCACGCGCCGCTTTGTCCCCGGTGGCGTGTAATACCAAGAGTCCGTCTGCCGCCAATGCCAGGCTGAGCCGCGTGGTCGGCGTTGATGTCTGCCGTTTGTCCCCATTTTCCTGATCGTCTCAATCGTTGTGCTGGAGTATTGTCATCGCTAATCCCGCTTCCGTCGCGTCGTAGACTTTGCAGATGGTTTTTTTCGCTGACCTTTTCCGCGATTAGCCGACGAGTCCTTGCGAGAGGGGACGCTCTTGCGCGAAGCAGTCCGGCTCCGCTTCCGCTTGCCACTGGGTTTTGAATCCTCGCCAATCGCCGCCCACAGTGGGTCTTGGTAGTGCTGCCCCCATTCCCTCCCGTAATGATCGAAGGCAACCTTGGGCGTGTCGCCGATCAGTTCTGCCAGTGTCTCGATGGAGCAGCCCACTCCCTCGGTCCAATAGCCAGACAGCATCCTGTGAACAAAGGTGTGCCGACAGGTGTAGCACGAGTACTTCGCCTTCACGTCATCGCGGTCCCATCCCAGCTTCTCCTTGATCGCAATGAACCGGACCACGCCGGTCATCCGCTTCCAGGGCTTTCCTCTGGTATTCCGAAGCAGCGGAAGTCCCGATCCTTTCGGCGCTGTCTTCATCAACTCGCGAGCCAACTTCGCAACCTCGGGGCGCACCGGGATATTGCGGGTCTTCTTCGTTTTCGACGAATACACCCTCCACATCATCCCTCGTTGACTTTCTTCCACATCGTCGGCCGTGATCCTGGCCAACTCGCAGAACGGGCGTAGGCCGGTGTGGATTGCCATGAAGAGAAAGTGCTCGAAACACTCCTCGGTGGCTCCGTACAGTGCCTTCTCATCTTCCGGGCTCAAGGACTGCAGTCTGGGCTGCGATCGGGGCTTCTTGAGTCCTTTGAGTGGGTTGGGAATACCGTACATCTCCTCGGTACGGTTGAAGGCCGCCAGAACAACCGCGATAACGCTGCGCTGCGTTGCAGGGCTGCGCCACGTCGTGTGGCGTTCCATCCACTTCTGGATGTTTCCCTTCTTGAGTCGGGTGACGGGACTCGCTCCGCAATACCGGCACAGGTCATTAAGCCAACTCACTGTGTTGTCTCGATATCCCTTGGTGATTGCGCCGCTTGCGACGCCGCGATCACAATACTGGATGTATTCCGAGCACACCCGCGCCACCAGCCACTCCCCGTGGCCGCTTGGCGCACCCGACGCCTCATTCTCCCATGAGAGCTTTTCCTTGGCCAGCGCTAACTCGGCCGCCTCCTTGTTGCCTTTGCCCCGAATCCGCTGACCATTCTCGTCGAACAGCGGAATTCTCTTCCTCGTGCCGGGCACCGTGTAATACCAGCAGCCCGTCTGCTTCCAATGCCAGGCAGAGCCATGAGGCTGTCGACGTTGCTTTCGCTTCCGTCCCATGTCATTTCTCCTCCTTCGAGAACTGCCCAAGTGCGGGCCGAGGTGCATTGACCAGAGGTTGTCGGACACCGATACTGAGGTTGTAGTCCAACTGTGCGTCAACCACTGGAGGTACCCCGATGCGACCCGCGTCCACTAAGGCCAAGTCGGCCCCCCCTGATTTACTAGGTTATTTACTACATAGAATTGCTACATTTATACTTACCATCTTTGCGGTGTGTTTATCAATAGGTACCGCGTACTCTGCTGAAAAACCCCTGGAACACGGTGTACCAAATATTGTACTAATACTTGCCGACGACCTGGGCTGGACCGACGTCGGTTGCTTCGGCACGAAGTTCTACGAAACGCCCAATATCGACCGGCTCGCCAAAGAGGGGATGCGTTTTACCAACGCGTACACGAACGGGCCGAACTGCGCCCCGACCAGGGCGTGCCTGATGAGCGGTAAGTACTCGCCCCGGCACGGCGTTTTCACGGTCGGCGATCCCTGGCGGGGGGCGAAGAACCGCCGCAAGATGATACCCGTACCCAACAACACCACGCTCGCGTCGGAAGAAGTGACGATTGCCGAAGCCCTGAAAACGGCCGGATACACCAGCGCAGCCATCGGCAAGTGGCACCTCGGCGGCCAAGGGAACTTGCCAACCGATCAGGGTTTCGATCTGAACGTCGGCGGGAGCCATTCGGGTTCGCCGGCCGGGGGATACCATCTGCCCAACAGGATGAAACTCCCCAAAGCCAAAAAGGGCGAATACCTGACCGACCATCTCACCGACCGCGGCGTCGAGTTTATCGAGGAACACAAGAACGGTCCGTTCTTCCTCTACCAGTCGTATCACAGCGTCCATACGCCGATCCAGTCGAAAAAGGAGTACAAAGAGAAGTACGATAAGAAACCCGTGCCGGAAGGATCGAAGCACTCGCACGCCGCGTATGCCGGGATGGTCCAAAGCCTTGACGAAGGCGTCGGCAAGATCCTCGAGAAGCTTGACGACCTGGGCATCGCCGACCGGACCGTCGTCGTCTTCATGTCGGACAACGGCGGCGTGGGCGGCTACCGTGACGCCGGCATCGGCGGCACCGAGATCACCAACAACGCCCCGCTCCGCGGCGGAAAGGGGATGCTCTACGAAGGCGGCATCCACGTGCCGATGATCGTCCGCTGGCCCGGCGTCGTCGAGCCCGGAAGCCAATGCGACGTGCCGGTCATCACGACCGATTTCTACCCGACCTTTCTGGCAATCGCCGGTGCGAAAGGCGACCCGAAACACAAGCTCGATGGCCGCAGTCTCTTGCCGCTGCTTTTGCAAACCGGCAAGTTCGCCCGCGACGCCATCTACTGGCACTTCCCCGCATACTTGCAGGGCTACGGCGGCGACGACCGCACCACACCCGCCGGCGTCATCCGCTCGGGCGACTACAAGCTGATCGAGTTCTTCGAGGACGGGCATGTCGAACTGTACAACCTTGCCGAAGACATCGGCGAAAAGAACGACCTGGCCAAGAAGATGCCCGAGAGGGCCAAGGAACTCCACGACAAGCTCATCGCATGGCGAAAATCCGTCAACGCCCCGATGCCGAAGCCGAACCCCGACTACAACCCGGCCGCCAAACCCGGAAAGAAAGGCAAAGGCAAAAAGAAAAAGTAACAACGTCCTGTGGATGAAAACAATAGGAGCGGGCACCTGCCCCCGGCATGACGGTGCCGCGGTAATGGTTCGGGGGGTGGTACCCCCTTCTTTGTTGTTTTCGTATCTCAACCATCAAGGAAAAATCCCATGTCTACGCTCTCACGCCGGCGTTTTCTGGATGCGGTGGCCGGTACCATCGCGATGGGCGGCGCGGCGCCGCAGATTCTTGCGGCGGCCGGCGACGACGCACCCGATTTGCCCCGCCCCTTGCCACGGCAGGTCGTCTGGCAGGATTGCGAGGTGGGGGCGATCTTCCATTTCGACATGCCGCTGTTTGCCCCCGGCGGACGCACGAACAAAAACGCCATCCACGAAACCTGGGACCCGAAGATCTACAACCCGAAGAAGCTCGACACCGACCAGTGGGTCGCCACGGCCAAGGCGATGGGGGCACGCTACGCGATCCTGACGGCCACGCACTTCAACGGCTTCATGCAGTGGCAAAGCGACCTCTACCCGTACGGCGTCAAACAGGCGGCGTGGCGCGATGGCAAGGGCGACCTCGTCGCCGACTTCGTCGAGTCGTGTCGCAAGGTCGACATCAAGCCGGGCATCTACATGAGCTGCTTCCGAAACGCGTACTGGAAGGTCGACCGGTACCGGGTCGACTACGGCAAGGGCGGACCGAAGCAGGCGGAATTCGCCCGAACCTGCGAGAAAATGTTCGAGGAATTGTGTACCCGCTATGGGCCGCTGGTGCAGATTTGGTTCGACGCGGGCAACATAAGCCCCGAAGAGGGCGGGCCGGATCTCTTGCCCATCGCCGACAAGTATCAGCCCGGTATGGTCTTCTACCACAGCCCCCAGCGCCGCGAGCACCGCTGGATCGGCAACGAGTCCGGATACGCCGGCTATCCCTGCTGGGCGACGATGCCCGACCTGGCCACCGCCGAAGCGATGCACAAAGGCCGGGGGAAGGGGTTTCGCAAGGTGTTGCTGCACGGCGACCCGAACGGCAAACTGTGGAGCCCGGGTATGGTCGATACCGTGCTGCGCAACCATCACTGGTTCTGGTACGCCAACACGGAACACAAGATCGAGCCGCTCGAACGGCTCGTAAAGTTCTACTACGAATCGGTCGGCCACAACTGCAACTTGATGCTGGGGCTGACGCCCGATCCGGCCGGCCTGATGCCCGAACCGGATGTGAAACGGTGTGCCGAATTCGGAGCGGAAATCCGCCGCCGGTTCGAGACATCAGTTGCCGAGACAAAGGGGACGGGTAAGGAAATCACGCTGCCGTTGCCGCAGCGGCAGAAGATCGACCACGTGATCCTCATGGAGGAGATCGCCCGGGGCGAACGCGTGCGGGCGTACGTCCTTGAGGGACTCGCTCCGGGAGGCGCCTGGCAGAAACTGGCCGAGGGTATTTCGGTCGGACACAAACGCATCCAGCGTTTTGATCCGGTGGAGATTGCCAAGGTCCGCCTTCGCGTCACCGGGTCGGTTGCCACGCCGCACATCCGCCGGTTCGCAGCACTCAACACGGAATCTTAACAGGCACCGGGCTGCGCCCCGAGGCGGCAAAGGTCTGTTACAGGCATAGGAATACGACCAAGCCGATCGTCAGCACGGCAATGACCCCGGTGAGCACGACCATCGCCCTTTGGTGGATCGAGGTGGTGCGTTCCAGTTTGTCGGTGGCATCCTTGAGGCGTCGCATCATTTCCACGACAGCCCCCTGGCCGGCGTGTCCTGTTTCGGCCTGCTGGGGAAGTTGATCGTCGGAAAGCTTTGAAAAATCCGTATCGTTTGGCATGGTCGAATACTCCTGGAAGGGCTTCGATTGTCTGCCCTGATTATCTCCGATTTTAGCGATTTGACCAGCCCCGTGCGCCGCCGGCACGCTTCGCACCGGAAAGCTACTTCGCCGGGTTCTCGTACCAGAAAACGCCGAGCCCGCGTCGCCGGCCGCCGACTGGCTGGCTCTCTTCGCACGTCAGCACATCCGGATCGCCGTCGCCGTCGATGTCGAGCAGTTCGATCCGGTCGAACTTGATGCCCTCCGGGCCGCTGATTTCGTGGCGGGTCCATTGCTTCTCGGTCGGCGACTTGTCGTACGAGAGCCAAACGACGCCCGACTTGTCGCCGCCGGCGTGCTCGCAACTCTGCACGAGATCGAGCCGGCCGTCGCCGTCGATGTCGCCGATCGCGACACCCTTCTCGTTACCCATGTTCTCGGGCATGGCGATATAGAAGGGGTTCCATTTTGCACGGTCCTCCGAATCACGCATTAGCCAGAGATGGCCGTTCCCCTTCACGGCGACGATCACGTCGTCGTGCTTGTCGGCGTTCAGATCGGCGATGGTCAGGAACATGTTTTCATGGGTTTGCCCTCCGATCCAGTGATTCATCCATGGCTTTTCCTGAGCACCGCCCGGCCCGGGGTTTTCGAGCCATCGGCAGCCGCGCAACTCCCCGCGGCGGTCGGAGGTCACCACGTCGAGATCGCCGTCGCCGTCCATGTCGACCGTTCTCAGCGACATGATCCACCCGGCCGGCGAGATCGGATGCCACCGCCAATCGGCGAGCCTTCGCGGATCTTCGGGAGCTTCGAACCACCCGATTTGAGCCCTCTTGCCCTTGGCGCCGGCGACCAGGTCGACGCCGTCGCGGCCGTCGACCTGCACCGGCACGCAGAACATCCAGGCCATCTTCTTCTCCGAAGCGGGCAGCGGTTCGGTCTTCCACGCGGCCGGATCGAGGTGCTTTTCTTTCTCCTTGGGGGCCCAATGCACGAACATTGTCTTGGTGCCGCCCTCGCAGCAACTGACCACGTCGACGTTGCCGTCGGCGTCGAGATCGACGAACACGGCATCTTCCACGCTCGGTGTCTTACCAACCGTAACCGCCAGCCATGGTTTCTTGGCAGCGTCGTTGCCCGGATGGAGATAAACCCGGGTAATGCCTCCCTCTTCCCAGCCGGTGACAATGTCCATCTGCCCGTCACGATTCACATCATGAAGCCTCACCCCGTCGGCGCCGCGGGAAGAATCGTCGATGGTGTGGCGTATCCAGGGTTTCTCCGCCGCACAGAGGGAAAGTGTGGAAATTGCGAACACAACTGTCAGTGTTGTGGCAACCAACGCGTACCGATTCTGTCTCATAAGCTGTTTCTCCAGAATATAGAGCCGCCGTGTCCTCACGGCGGATGAGTCTGCACTGAGGTAACGTCTCCCAATGGATAATCATGTACAGGGGCAACGTCATCCGCCCTGAGGACAGGGCGGCTCTATCAGAGCGACGCCTTCTCGTCGCCGTCGTCATCGTTTTCCCCATCCTCCGATTCGCCTTCCTTATCCGGTTCCTCTTTCTCGGTTTTCTCTTCCGGCGGCGGCATTCGGCCGGACATCAACTCGTACATCAGCGGCATGAGCACCTCGGACGGTATGCAGTAAGTCTCGGTCCGGCCGCCTCGGGCGATGTTCACACCGAGTGCCTTGCCGCTGAGATCGACGATCGGCCCGCCGCAATCGACCGGCCGTACTACTGCGTCGTGTTGCAGGATTATGGGAAAATTGTCGCGGCGCTTGCTCACACCCACGCCCAGACTGTTCTGCATGTCCCGCTTGCGACTCGAGGGTGTATCCAGCCTGGCCAGCTTGACCTTGATTTCCAGCTCCTCGTCACCGCGCTTGACGGTCAACGTGACCTCGCAGCCGGGCTGGCGCCGTTTGACCTGCGTGACCAGGTCCACACGGTTGGAGACTGCTTCGCCGTCGAGCTTCAACACGATGTCTCCCTTCTTGAGGTCGGCCTTCTCGGCGGGGCTGCCGGGCAGGACCTTCTCGATCGTGGCGCCCTCGTCGGCGTCCTTCAACGCGATTCCCAACACTCCCCTGGCCGGTGGGACGGCGCGCGGCGGCACGCTCACCACGCCCAGCGAAAGCGGTTCTTCGTCGAGACCCGGAACCGCGACCCAATGCCCCACCGACGGCTTCGCAGGGTTCCATGCGATCATCGGCAATCCGGTCTCGTCGATCTTGAGCATCGCGAGATCGAATCGCTTATCGACGCCTATGATGCGGGCGTCCAGCTCCCGATTGTCGCGCAACCGGCAGACCGGCTTTTCTCTCAGCTCGCTCGCCTTGCTCAGAATCCAGCCGTCCGGCCCGACGATCGTTCCCATTGCGACGTCCTTGCCGTCGCACTTGATTTTCACGACGCACTGGCCGGCATCGGCAACGACCTCGCGCAGCATGGCCTTGACGTCCTTGTGGTCTCGTTTGGGCAGGTTGCTCTCCCAGACGTCTCCCTTGACCAGCCGTTCCCAGTTGTCGTTGAAGATATCGACGGGCACATGGAAATTATGTTGCATCGAAGAGCCGATCCGGCTGTTGACTCCGATCACTTTGCCGTCCAGATCGAACAACGGCCCGCCCGAGTCGCCGCCGACCAGCGAGCAATCGGTCTGGATGACGGTACCGGCAGAGCGGAGCACGCGGCCGATGCGCACCACCGGCGGCCGTTTTTCCTGGAAACCCAGCGGATGCCCGACCGCGATGCACCAGGTCCCGGGCTTCAGGTCGGCGGAGCTGCCCCTTTCGGCAAAGGGCCATTTTTCCTTATCTTCGATTTTTACCAGCCCGGCGTCCGACGTCTTGTAGGCGCCCAGCGTGGTTCCCTTTGCCTTCTTGCCGTCCGGGAGAAAGAAGAGCACCTTCTGGCCGGACTTGCCCACCATGTGCCCCGCGGTTAGAACCAAACCGTCCTCGCTCACGATGACACCGCTGCCGCGCGTATGGCCGATCTGCACGCCGACCGTACAGGAAACGATCTTCGGCACCACCTTCTCGACCTGCTCTTGAATGGACCGCAACTCGGCGAGATCTTTCGGCGACGGAATCTCCTCGCCGGCATCTTCGGCGGCCATCGCGAGCGGCGCCACAAACAGCAGCGGGATCAACAACAGCCAAAGGGGCAATCCACGGAATGAAAAGGGCTTGTCACGGTGCATGGTTCGGCCTGCGAAAGAAGGGGGAATGCTCGATTTGCCGCACGGAATCAATCTATCCATTATGATTCGAGCGGCTCGACCGTGCAAGCGACGGATTATGCTATTCTACCGGAACCTTCCGCTCGACCGCAAACGGCTCCCAGAACGACCGGCGGGTGGCCACGGACACCCGTTTCTCGTCGTGACAAACAGCGAACGAATTGCCATTGAGATCGGTCGGCGAGCCATCACCGTCAATCCGTCCACGGATAACACTGGCATTGATCAGCTCGGCGATCATTGCCCGCATTTCTCGGTCCGAGACAGCCCCATTGTCGGCTTTTCGCGCTGCGATTTCGAGCGCGATGACGTGACAGGCGTCGTCATGGAGCACATGGACCCACGCAACGCGCACGGCGTACAAGACAAACACCGCACCGGTAATGAGAACCGTGATCAATAGGACCTTTATTCGTCGCACGGGTGCCCCTGCTCAACTTGTCCCAAGCACGAAATCGGAAACACAAACCGTGTGGACGTACGTGAGAACTTTGCCCTCATCAATGCGATAAACTCCCCAACCCACGATCATACCAGAATCCGCGTTCCGAGGCAATCACACGTTGTCCCCGGTCCTTCCGGAAGCCGGCGGCGCCGATCCGAAGGAGGGGTCAGGCGATCATGCCCCCGTGGATTTTTTGTGTGGTGGAAGGGCGGCGCAAAATGAGCCCCAAAGGGTTAAGGCCGAAAGATCAGTCGTCCGTCATCGACAGCTTGCACGTTCAGAAAACAGTGAACCAGGGCGGCAAGGGGAAGGGTTGTCAATTCGCCCTGTGCAATGAATAATGCAGGCCGACGGCACTGACGACCTCAAGGGAGCAACCACTATGAACCCCGACGAGTCCAAAATCAAAGCCCGACTGGACCAGGTGCTCAACTCGATCTTCTGTCCCGTGTTCGGCTGCTGGCCGCTCCACACCATCGATTATGGCTTCTACTACGACGAGAAGTGCAAATGCCACGTCGTGGAAGTATGGCCCGAGGGAATCGAGGCACCGGACGGGTACAAAGGTAACGGTCGCGGACGGACCGAACGGGGCCTGCTCTACGATCCAGCGGAGTTTGAGTTCAGCAATCTGGTGAAGGAGATCCCTTTGGAACACTTTCATTTCAGCCAGCGGCAATCGTTATTCGAGATCGGTTGGAAAGAGGGTGGAGTGGATCTGGAATTGAGGGTGCATATTTTTCCGAAGGAAGGCTAATTCAAACCGGCATGAATCGCCTTTATGTCAACTGTGGGAAAACAGCGAGAACGCAGAAAGGCCCCGTTGCGTCTCCCCTTCAGAACGGCCAGAAGATTGGGATCAGCACAATTGCAATTGTCCACAATAGCAGATTCAGCGGCAGGCCGACCCGCACGAAGTCGGTGAACCGGTACCCGCCCGGGCCGTAGACCAACATGTTTGTTTGATAGCCGATCGGTGTTACAAAGCTGGCAGATGCTGCCAGGACCAGGGCGATCAGAAACGGCCGGGGACTTGCGCCGCAGATTCTGGCCGTCTCGACGCAAAACGGAAAGAGCACGACTGCCGCAGCATTGTTGGTAATCAGCTCGGTCAGAAGCGACGCAAGCAGGTAAATGCACGCCAGCGCGGCAATCGGCCCCCAAGCTTCGGTCGCACCCACGAGTTTCGTTGCAATGGCTGTTGCTGCGCCGGAGCTCTGCAACGCAGCCCCCAGTCCGAATGCCGATGCAATCGTAATCAAGACCTGCCACTCGACACTCCTTCGTGCGTCCCCCTGCGAAACGCATCCGCAGAGAACCATGAGAACGGCGATCAGCGTCGCCGCAACGACCGTCTGGACGAGGCCGGTGGTCATGAGAACAATCAGCACGACGAACAGCGCGACGGCAATCCATGCACGATCCCGCCTCAGCGGGCGCCATTCCTGGACGCCCGTAATCAGGCAGAAGTCGGGGTCGTTGCGGTGGGCTCGCAGGAAGTGCGGCTCGGTCTGCAAGAGCAGCGTATCGCCCGAACGCAGCTCGATATCACCCACCTTGTTCGTCACGCGCGTGCCGTTGCGGTGTACGGCCACGACCGCGGCACCGTACAGGGCTCGAAAGTCCGCGTCACGAACCGTCTTGCCGATCAGTGGCGAACTGGCCGAAATCACGGCTTCACACAGCTCGCGATGCCGTTGTTTTGCCGGTGCGATTTCGTAGGCGGGGTCCGTAATAGGTACGAGACCGGCAATATTCTTCAACTCGACAATACTGCTGACGATCCCGGTGAACACGAGCCGGTCGTTGACCTGAATCACTTCATCCGGATGGGCCGGTCCGAGAACCGCACCTCCCCGGTCGATCTCGATCAGAAACAACCCCGGCAGGCGCCGTAACCCGGCTGCTTCCACGGTCTGCCCGATCAGGCGGCAATCGGGACGTACCAGCATTTCCAGCAGGTATTCCCGGCGCGATTCCCCCAATTGCTCCAATAATTCCTTTCGCTTGGGGAGCAATCGTTGCCCAAGCAGGTATAAGTAAGCCATGCCCACCAGGGCGTATGGCACTCCCACAAGGGCAATTTCAAAAAATCCCAGTCCGCGCAATCCTTCCACAAACTTCTGGGGGTCCGCCGAATTCGGCTTGCTATGAGCCTGGAGCATGAGGCCGTTGACCACGAGGTTCGTGCTCGTGCCGATCAGCGTACACGTGCCCCCGAGAATGGCCAGATAAGACAAGGGAATCAACAGCTTCGACGGGGATACCCGGTGACGCCTGCACCAGTCTATGACAACGGGTACCAGCATCGCCACAATGGGCGTGTTATTCAAAAAAGCCGAGAAGGGAAGCACCAGGGCGGCGAGGCGTCTGAGGACGCTTTTCTCCGTTCTTGCCGGACCGAGAACATAATGGGTAACGTGGTCAAGGACTCCGGTTGTACGGAGTCCCGCCACAACGACAAACAGGACGGCCACGGTGAGAACACCCGGGTTGGCAAAGCCGCTGAAGGCCTCTGCCGGCGTGATGATTCCGCACAATGCCAGGAACGCCGTAGCCCCCAAGAAGAGCAAGTCCGGCGAGGCGAGATTTCGCGCGAGTGCGCCAAAAATCACTACCGCCACGCCCAGAGTCAACCATGCTTCCAAAGTCACCGTTGCCTCGCTTGCTTGCTGGAAACTGGGAACCGGCTTCCTCTCCCCAGATCTTCGAGCATCCAGGGTTGTGCTCGCAAAGCCGTTGCCATATTCCCGAATTATACTAAGTATCTGCGAAAACAGAATTTGCCGCAATAGCATTGTCAGGCAGGCCTATCCTGACACCTTGCTGCGGCCGATCCGAAGGGGGAAAAAGAGACCATGCTAACAGCCCGTTGAAAGAGTGAGGCCCTGTTGATTTGGGCGGCACCGGCGTCTCGCCAGCGCTCAGCGGCCATGCCTCGTTGCAGCCTCCCAACTCAGGCACTGGCGAGCGTAGCTACCCCAATTTTCAGCTTTGACACAGCACTCGTTTGTTGATTTCACCGTGACAGCGGTTCCGGGCGGGGTCTCACAATGATCTTGGGGGTCCCTGCGCGCCCGATGTCCAGCCCGGCACATACACCCGCAGGACACGTCTTCTCTCTTACGTGGGCTTCATATTCGTCGCGGAAGTAACGAATGGTGCTCAGCAGCGGGTTGGCAGCCGTCTGGCCGAGCCCGCAGAGCGAACCGAGTCTCATTCCGCTGGCCAGTTCGACCAGCAAATCAATGTCTCCCAGTGAACCCCTTCCCTCGGTTATGTCTTTCACGATTTCAAAAAGCTGTGCTATGCCCAATCGCCCCGGAACACACTGGCCGCAGCATTCGCCCTGCGCGAAGTCGAGCGAATGTCGGGCGACATCCACCATGCACGCGTTTTCGCCCACGGCCACGATTCCACCCGACCCCAAAGCCGCCCCGCGATCCCTTAACAAGTCCTGATCGACAGGCACGTTCAGTGAGTCGGCGGGCAGCCAGCCTCCTCCCGGTCCCCCAACCAGCACGGCCTTGATTGGTTTGCCGTCGTAACTGCCTCCGCCGATCTCGTAGAGCACGTCTCGAAGCGTGATCCCAAACGGGACTTCGAACATTCCGATATGCCTGATGTTACCCGACAGACAAAGAACCTTCGTCCCTTTGCTGTTTTCGGTACCCAACTCGGCGAACCGGAGCGGTCCGTCGCGCAGGACGAGCGTTACGCACGCGAGCGTCTCGACGTTGTTGACAATGGTAGGTCGATTCCAGAGGCCGGAGACCGGCGGAAACGGCGGGCGAGGACGGGGAATGCCGCGCTTGCCTTCGATACACTCGATCAGTGCGCTCTCCTCCCCACACACGTACGCACCCGCTCCCTCTTTCAGCTTGATACGGAAGCGGAACGGCGACCCCAGAATTCCGTCTCCCAGCAACCCGTTCCGTTCCATTTGCCTGACGGCTGTTTGCAGCCGTTCCAGCGCGAGGGGATAGTCAGCCGGACAATAGACGTAGCCCTCTTCCGCGCCGATCGCGTAGCCGGCTATCAGCATTCCTTCCAGTATCGAGTGCGGATCGCTCTCCAGGAGCAGCTTGTTCGAGAAGACGCCGGGGTCGCCTTCACTGCCGTTACAGACAATATATTTCTTCGGCGCACGTGCGTTTCGGGAGAATTGCCATTTTCGCCAGGTGGGAAACCCTGCGCCGCCCTTTCCCCTCAAGCCCGACGCCTTCATTTCGTCGATGACCTGCTCGGGACGCATCTCGAGCGCCCCGGCAAGGCCGCGGTACCCGTCGTTGGCAATGTAGTGATTGATGTTCACCGGATCGATCAAGCCGCAGTTTCTCAAGACCCTCCTCTCCTGGTGCTGAAAGAGAGACGTCTCGGAGAGCCGGGGAATCCCGGGGATCCTCGCATCGCCCAGAGTACCCAACGCGTAGCGGGGCAGAGGATCGTTGTCGATCAGATAGCTTTCCATGAGTTCCACCGCCCTGTCGCAAGTCACGTTGGCGTAGCAGACGGCGGGCCGAGGCGGCTTGCTGATGCAGGCGATCGGTTCGGCATAACACAGGCCCATGCACCCCACCTCAAGAACGCGGCAATCGACCCCGCGCTTCCGGCCCTCCTGCCTGAAGGTCTCGACCGTCTCAACGCTCCCGGCAGAGCGCCCGCAACTGGCGCTGCCGACGAGAATCCGTGGCTGGGTGCTGCCGTGCAGGGCTTCCCATTCTTCTGTCGCACGTTGTGCCAAACGATCAAAACTTGCGGTCACTCTTGCACACCTTTCGGAAAAAGCTTTACGACCTTCTGGGGAGTCATCCTCGATTCGACTTTGCCATTAATCATGATGCAGGGCGCCCGGGCGCAGGTGCCCGTGCAGCCGATGGCGCCGAGGGAATACTCGAGGTCCTTCGTCGTCTCGCCCACTTTGATGCCAAGCCGCTTTTCGATGGCTCTGAGGATGTGCGGAGCACCTTGGAGGTGGCATGAGATACCGCGGCACACCTGCACGTGCTTCTTACCCACGGGGGCACGGTGAAAGTGATTGTAGAACGTTGCCGCAGCGTACACGCGACTCTCGGGCACGCCGGTGAATCGGGCGATGGCAAGCATGGCTTCATCGCGAAGGCAGCCGAACTCTGCTTGAACGCGTTGAAGAATTGCGATAAGCTCCGACTCCTTGCCCTCAAAACCCGAGAGAATCGCGTCGACACGTTCACGCATGGTGTATTTCTTGTGCATGGTATTCTCACTTTATTCGTTCCATGGTTCGCACCCGGCGCGGCTACTTCTTTGTAGGGTCAATCATTCCGCCGGCGAGGTCAGATCTTCGGCCTTGTTGCGGTCTGCTTTCGCCTTGTCCCTTTGTCCCCTCCGCTCGTAGGCATTCGCCCGTGCAGAGTATGCTTTGGGCTCTTTCGGAGCGATGCGAATTGCCTCCGTGAAGTCGGCAATGGCCTTGTCTATCTCGCCGTTTGCCTGGTAGGTGGCGCCCCGCCGCATGTAAACGTCGTGGTCTGTCACCCCCAGCCGAATTGCCTGGGTGAAATCCGCGATTGCCTTATCAATATCCCCTTGCCCCAGATAATCTCGCTGCCTCTGGTAGCGGCCTTTCCTCATGTAGGCGATACCCCGCCCGTAATAGGCTTGCGCATCCTTTGGGTCGGACTCGATAGCCTCGGTGAAGTTGGCTATTTGTTCGGTGATTTCCTCGGCGCTGGCCTGACCGAGAGGCTTTGTGGGGCGTACGTTCCGGCGCAACATGATTGTTACCTCCCTTTTCTGTTTGTGCGTCCATGACGGGGAAAACGCGGAAAACTCAATATCATGAAAGCCCGGTCGAAACCCGGCTTCCGATTCGGATTCTTTCGACGGGCCGTTTGCTCATGTCACTTGCTGCCGTTCCAATCGAGTCTCTTGCGAGCCTCAATTCATTCATCGTGTTACGTGGAGCCTAAGGAAGTGCGCCGAGCAACTGATGCACGGGTCATAGTTGCGGATCAGTTGCTCGCACCGAAGGCAGAGCGTCTCGTCGTCCATGAGGCTCATTTTCTCGGCCAGCGCACGCAGGTCCGCCTCGATCTGCGCCTGGTTCTGGCTGGTGGGAGGAATGATGCGAGCCGAGGTGATCAGGCCTTCCGAGTCGGTCTCGTACCGATGCCAAAGAACTCCGCGAGGCGCTTCGGTCGCCGCGGCGCCCGTCCCGGCGCGGGGCTCAACCTGGATTCGGCTTGGCTTCGAGGGGTCGTAGTTTTCCAGGATATCGGCCGCCAGGGCCAGCGCATGCACCGTCTCCAATGCCCGCGCCGGCAAACTCAGGAAACTGTTGGGCCAGGGAATCGACCTGCCAACCGCTTTGCAGACTTTCGGCAAAAGCTCCGCGGCGCGGGGGTGGAGCTTTTCGGCGTTCAGATTGAGCCTTGCCAACGGTCCGACATGGTAGGGGCCGCGACCCTTGACAACCGCGTGCAATGCCGTGGAATGGGCCACGTGCTTCTCTTCCACGACGTCGAGGTAATTCTCCTGCTCGACGCGGAACCCTTTGTTCGACGCGATCGGCCCGCGATTCATCGGGTACTCGTCGTCGGGCGCCAGGGCAACAAACTCGTAATCCTGCTCGAAGTCGGGATACTCGACCTTCTCTGCGAGAAACATTGTCAGATCGCACATGTCCTCAAGGCCGGCCTTGAGCGCGGGCAGAAGCTCCTCGCAACGGGCGGGGTTTGGGTTGCTGTAGAAACCGCCGACGCACGCCCCAACCGGATGGATCGAGCGGCCGCCGACGATTTCCAGGATTTGATTGCCGGTCTTCTTGAGTTTCAGAGCGCGCTGGACCGCTGGCTTGTGGTTTTCGGCCATGCTGATGCCGCTTTCATAGCCCAGAAAATCGGGCAGATGGAGCAGGAACATGTGCAACACGTGGCTTTCAATCCATTGACCGCAGTACATCAGGTCTTGGCACGCCCTGATGGCCGGGGGAATCCGGTCGGCGACCCCGATCGCCTTTTCCAGCGCCTGGCAGGAACTCATCTGGTGGGCGGCGGGGCAGATGCCGCAGATGCGGGCGGCCAGGTCGGGTACCTCCCGGAAATCGCGCCCCCGCAGAAACGACTCGAACAACCGGGGCGGCTCATAGATTTCCAGGCGGGCTTCTTCGACCTTGCCGTCACGCAACGTCAGGAAAAACCCCCCTTCGCCTTCCACTCTGGCCAGCGCATCGACACGGATCGTGCGCCGATCAGCCGTCTTTGTCGACTTGTTCATAACGATCACTTGCTTGCTTGAATGGTTCGAGGTAGCCGTTGAATGACCGGAGCATGCGGACCGTCTCGCCGGAGGTGTAACCAAGTCCGCCGAACCGGTTGCCGAGTGCCTCGATGTTCGGCATTTCCATCGGTCCGAAACAGCCGTAGCAGGCGCGGTTCATGCTCGGGCAAATGGCCCCGCAGCCGGCCTGCGTGATCGGACCAAGGCACGGTTGACCGCTCGAGACCAACCGGCATGGAATCCCCAGCCGCTTACACTCGATGCACAAGCTATAGGTGGGTATGACGGGCTTGCGGCCGGCCAGGAGGGCCGTAACCACCTCCAGCAACTGGTTCCGGTTGATCGGGCAGCCCCGCAGCTCGAAGTCGACGAAGACATGCGCAGCAATCGGCGTGGAGGTCTCCAGCGCCTTGATGTATTCCGGATTGGGGTAGACCAACCGGGTATACTCCTCGACATCCGCCCAGTTGCGCAGCGCCTGGATGCCTCCCGAGGTGGCGCACGCCCCGATCGCTATCAAGAACCGGCAATCCCGCCGGATCTGGAAAATCCGTTCTTCCTCTTCGGGCGTGGAGATGCTTCCTTCGACCAGTCCGATGTCGTAGGGCGGCGGCAGTTCCCGGCGCCGCGCTTCCAGAAAGTACGCGACCTCGACCGCCTGCACCAGGTCCAGAAGGTCGTCTTCCAGGTTCAGCATCGACAGTTGGCAGCCGTCGCAACCTGAGAACTTGTAGACCGCCAATTTGGGTTTGCCGTCCGGCGGTTGTTCCGTTGAATCTGCCATGGTTAGATCTCCTCGCTCGCAAAGATGTCCGCGATCTCGCTGAAGGCGAACACCGGACCGTCCTTGCACACGAATTTGTTCCCCATTTGGCAATGCCCGCACTGCCCGAACCCGCAGTTCATGTTCCGCTCGAGGCTCAAATAAACGCTTTCCGGCGGAACGTGCAATTGCAAGAAGTTCCAGGCAGCGACACGATTGAGCACCCGGGGTCCGCAAACCATTACCGTGGTGCGGGCGGCGTCGACGCGGACCCGTTGCAACAGATTGGTCACCACTCCCACCGGGCCTACCCAGCCTTCGATGGCGTTGTCCACCGTGACCAGCACATCGATCGCCCCGTTCGATTGCCACTGTTCGAGTTCGTCGACGTACAAGCGGTCTTCGGGCGACCGGCACCCGAACAGGAGCACAACGCGGCGGAAGCGTTCCCGGTTTTGCTGGAGCCAGTAGACCATTGGCCTCAGCGGCGCCAGGCCGATTCCGCCGGCCACCATGACCACGTCTCCCCCGTTGAGCTGATCGATGGGCCAACCACGTCCGAAGGGGCCGCGGAGCCCCACGATCCCGCCTTTGCCGATGCGTTCAACGGCTCGCGTCACCGATCCGACGATGCGGATCGTGTGTTCCAATACCTTGGGTTTATCCGAGTCGGAACTGATGGAGATCGCGGCTTCGCCGACGCCCGGCGCGTAGATCATGTTGAACTGCCCCGGCGCCCACCGGTAGGTCTTTCGGATGTGGTTATCTTCAAGCTGTATGATGAACGTGCGGGTGTTGAAGTTTTCCTTGCGGATATCCAGAATCCGCGCCGGCACGGGCAGCATGGTGTCGGCGCCGCAAAAGGGTTCCGGACGCGGTGACGTTAAAGGCACGCTCATGGCGGCGTTCCTTGCGTTAGGTTAATGTCGAAGGGGTTTCCATAGGGATCTGCCCGCTGCGGATTGCCGCTACCTCTTTGGTCAAATCGTTCCCCACCGGACACCACGTGATACAGCGGCCGCAGCCAACGCAGCCGCTGGTTCCGAATTGTTCATGGAAGGTGGCCAATTTGTGTCGCAGCCAATGGCGGTACCGGGCGCGGATCGAGCTGCGAACAGGCCCGGCCCCCGTGTAGCTGAACTGGTGCGTGAAACACGATTCCCAATACCGGACTCGATGAATCGTTTGGCCGTCCAAGCCGGTGGAATCGACCACCGTGCTGCAAAAGCAGGTGGGACAAACCATCGTGCAGTTGCCGCAGCCCAAGCATCGTTTCGCCACGTCGTCCCAGACCGGGCTCTCGATGTGGCTGTTCAGCAAGTAGATCAAGCCGCGGGTATCCAGTTGGCGCCCCATCCGCGATTTTGCCTGTTCCAGCCGCAATTCGGCCAACTCCAACTCCACCTGCGAGGGCTCCCGGACCTGAAGATTTTCCAGCAGTTCCGCACCCCGAGCCGATCCCACCTGGATTACAAACCCGCCTCGCAATTCGGTCATGACCAGGTCGAAGCCCTCGGTTGCCCGGGGCCCGGTCCCCATCGAGGCACAGAAGCAGGTACCGCCGGGCCGGGTGCAATTGACGGCGATCAGCAGCGAGTTCTCTCTGGCTTGCTTGTAATAGTTGTCCACCTCGCAACGAAAGTGATCGCTGTTGGTGATGCCAAACACGCGGTCGTGTACGGCAATGGCCGCCAACTCGCACGGCCGGATGCCCAACATGGCGAACTTCGGCGGAGGCGACGGGGCTTCACCTAAAACAAACTTGCCCTCTTCCATCTGAAAACCGAGCAGATCACGGACCGGCGGAAACAGATATCGCTTCGGCCCATCCGGCCCGACCGCATACTGGAAGTACAATTCCGGTTCTCCCTCCGCGGTGCGGTATCGCCCGGCATTCTGCTCATCCCGGACGCCGCGGGCCAGGTCCGCCGCCGATTGAATCGGTGCCAGGGACACGACACCCTCGATCAACCTCGGCCCCAATACCTGGTAGCCGTCGCCGAGGAGGTTGGCCACGAGCGCATCCAACTCGGACTTGGGGAGGTATTTCTGCTGCGCTAAGCGGGACGCTTCCGTTTCAGCCGCCCCCGGCTTGGGTTTCGACTGCCGCAACAGTCTTGCAACCGATTCGATGATTTCGTTGGGGGTAAACGGCTTGACAACGTAGTCGACGGTTCCTAAGCGCATTGCCGATTCCCAGGTCGGCGGGTTGGGATAGCCGGTGATGAAGATTACGGGGACACCCGGTTTCGTTTTGCGGAGTTGCTCCAGAAACTCGATCCCGTCCATCACAGGCATCTTGATGTCCAGCAGAATAGCGTCGTAGTCCTTCTCTGCGGCAAGGCTCAAACCCTCGCGGGAATTGCTGCTTGTCGTGACCCCAAATCCCTGGGGTGCAAAAATGCGGTGGCAAGCATGGCAGACGGTTTCCTCGTCGTCGACAACCAAAAGACTCTTGTCCTCGAACATGACTTGGCTCCGCGTGTCTCGTCAACTTCTAAATGGACTTCTAGGATACTTGCAACTGGTCCAACTTGACCTCTGGCGGCGGGGTAATGCGATCCCTGATCGCGGACCTGGCGTCCCACAAGGCGCCTTCAATCTCGGCGAAAATCTGCTCATCGGTGAAGTGCGAACCGGTGATGGCGCCGGACGGGCATGCCGCCACGCACGTGCCGCAACCCTTGCACAACACCGCGGTAACGCGGCTGACCTTTTTCTCTTCGTCGAATTCGATGGCACTGTACGGGCAGAGGTCGGCGCACATCCGGCAGCCGGAGCAGCGATCCTCGTCGACCGAGGCCACGATCGGCTCGATCATTACGCGTCCCTTGGCGATCATTCCCTGGACGCGGGCGGACGCCGCGGCGCCCTGCGCTACCGAGGCGGGGATGTCCTTGGGGCCCTGGCACGCCCCGGCCACAAAGACCCCGTCGGTCGTCGTGGCGACGGGGTCCAGCTTGGGATGGCGCTCGGTGAACCAACCGGTGCTGCCGCAGGCGATACCGCATTTGCGCCCCATTTCGGCAACATCCGCCTGCGGCTCCAAGGCCCCCATCAGAATCACCATGTCAACCGGGACGCGCCGCTGGCGGCCGACCAGCGTATCTTCGACCTGAACCACCAGCTTGCCGTTCTCGAACGGCACCCTTCCGGCATTGGTCACCTCGGCGACCTTGCCGCGGATGAAGTGCATGCCTTCCCCCAGCAGGCGCTGGTAGAACTCCTCGTAGTCCTTGTGCGGCGCCCGCATATCGATGTAAAACGAATAGACGTCGGCATCCGTCTTTTCGAGCACCAGGTGCCCGTACTTCATCGCGGCCATGCAACAGATGTTCGAGCAGTAGGAATGGTGGCTGGCATCGCGGCTTCCGACGCAATGGATGATGGCGACGGACTCCGGTTCCGTTTTTCCGTCGCGCAGGACGATCTTGCCGCCGGTGGGGCCGGCCGCGTTGCACAGCCGCTCGAATTCCATGGAAGTGTAGACGTTGGGCAACCGGCCGTAGCCGTACTGCGGAAGCTTGGTGCAGTCGAACATTTTCCAGCCGGTGGCCAGAATAATGTTCCCCACTTCGATCTCGACGATCTCGTCTTCTTGCTCGTAGTTGACCGCACCGGTGGGACAGACCTTCGAGCAGACTTGGCACTTCCCCTTCTGGAAAAATATGCAAGAATCGGTGTCGATGACGGGCGTCTGGGGTACGGCCTGGGGGAAGGGGGAGTAGATCGCCTTGCGTTGCCCCATGCCGGCCTCGAATGCATCGTCAACGACTTTTTTCGGGCACTTCTCGGTGCAGATGCCGCAGCCGGTGCATTTTTCCTCGTCGATGTACCGGGCTTTCTTGCGGATTTTCACTTTGAACCGGCCGACCGATCCGCTCACCTCCTCCAATTCGCTGTAGGTCATCAATGTGATATTCTTGTGCTGGCCAACTTCCGACATCTTGGGCGTGAGAATGCACGCCGAGCAATCGAGGGTGGGAAAGGTCTTGTCGAACTGGGCCATGTGTCCGCCGATACTCGGCTCGCGCTCGACGAGGAAGACGGGATAGCCGGCGTTGGCCAGTTCGAGGCTTGCCTGAATTCCGGCGATTCCGCCGCCGATCACGAGCGTGGCCGGGTTGACGTCGACGAAGATCGGCTTCAACGGCTGGTGACGCTTGACCCGCGCAGCCGCGGCGGCGACGGACGCTTGGGCCTTCTCGGTCGCAAACTCCTTGTCTTTGCACACCCAGGAGAGGTGTTCGCGGATATTGGCCATCTGGAAGAAGTACGGATTGAGCCCCGCGTTTTCGCACACCCGGCGAAAGGTGTTTTCGTGCAGATTGGGTGAGCAGGAGGCGACCACGACTCGCGTTAGCTTCTTGGTCTTGATGTCTTCCTCGATCATTTGCTGGCCCGGGGAAGAGCACATGAACTTGTAATCCCGCGAGACAACGACATCGTCGATGTTTTCTCCCGCCCAGCGCGCCACTTCTTCGCAATCAACCGTACCAGCAATATTGCTGCCGCAGTGGCAGATGTAGATACCGAGCTTTTCGGCCATTATGTGTTCTCCATTGTGTTCAAGTGCGTTTGGTGTTGATCGCGGGGGACGGCGGAATTATGCGGTGGCTTCGACCGGCGGTTGCAGCTTCTCCCGCAACACCGGCTCGACGGAGACGAGCTCCTTGCCGAACCCCAGCTTTTTCCGGTCGATCCCAAAAGCGAGGCCCAGCATCTGGGTGAAGTAGATGATGGGCATGTGGAAACCGGCGTGGAAATAGCTGCTCACGCGACTCTGGTAGGCATCGAGATTAAGCTGGCACATGGGGCACATGCACAGAATCATGTCAGCCTCGCCGTCGACGGCATTCTGAATCAACCGGCGGATCAACTCGAAGGCGGCCGGCTCGCTGATCTGGGTCATGTGCCCGCCGCAACAGTGTGTCTTCACCGGGTAATCGACCACTTCGGCGCCCAGCCAGGTGAACAGTTCGTCCATTCGGGTAGGATGTTCCGTGTTGTCGCCGCTGGTGATTGGGCGGACCACCTGGCAACCGTAGTACGGCGCCACTCTCAGCCCGGTCAACGGCCGGACCACCTTGTCGCGCACGGCCTGCTCGCCGACGTCTTCATAAACGACGTCGAGGATGTGCCGGACCTTGACGCGGCCGGCATCGTAGTGCAATCCGCCCGCCGCCAAGGCCTCGTTCACCTTTTCCCCAAGGTCGGGTTCTTCGCTCATCAAGCGATCGGTCTTGATCAAGTTGCAGTAGCAGGCGGCACAAGGGGCAATCACCTGATCGAGATTCGGGGCGACCAGCGCGAGGTTTCGGGCAACCACCGAAGCGGCCGTCAGTTCATCCTGGCTGAAGTACTCGGTGGCCCCGCAGCAATTCCAGTCGTCGATTTCCAGGAGACTCAACCCCAGAAATTCGGCGACCTCGCGAGTGGACACGTCATAGGCGCCGGCGTTGCGTTCGAGCGAGCACCCGGGGTAATATGCGTACTTCACGATTCCTCTCCCAACTCTTTGGCTTTGTTGATGATGGTTTGTAGTTGGTCCAGTTGCCGGATTCTTGTGGGTATCAGCGACATGCGGCCCCTGGTGAACATGGAGAGCCCCATGGGCCCCATCTTCAACATGCTCAGCGGCTTGTTAAACAGGTAGTAGCGGCTGGCCAAGCCAAACTCGAAACTACGCCCGTACTTGTCGAGCAGGCCGGTGAAGGTCTTCGCCAGCGCCGGGGCGTCGGTCCCCGTGGCCATGCCCTCGCGAAGCGAAATTCGCTTCAGGGCGTACATGATGTCGGTAATGGGAATGTCTTGGGGACAGCGCGTCGTGCAAGCGTAGCACGACACGCAACACCACATCGTGTTAGACCGCAGCACCCGGTCCCGCTGCCCCGCGTTGATCAGGGCGAACAAGGCCCGGGGAGTATAGTCCATGTCGGGACCGTTCGGGCAAGAGCCGCTGCAACTTCCGCATTGCAGGCAGTGAGCAATCTGCTCGCCGCCGGGTGTCTCTTCGATGACATCGTCGAGGAATGTTAAACCTCGCTGATCGGTTGGTACGTTAATCATGAATTTCCTTTGGTGTTAATATGCGGGCTTTTGTGGAACAGTAACTCTGCTGCGGTGCGTCAGTAAGATGCCATTTCCTGCACTATGTGCTCGGCAAGCGCCGCTGTAGTCAAATCACTCAGCCCTTCCAAATTCGTGCTGCCGGGAGCCGGTTGCACCACCAGAGTCGTTGTTTTACCCGTGTTTTCCCGGGACGCGGAAACGTACTCGGCTCTCGTATCGCGTGCGAGACTTCCGGGAAGACGGCCGGTATCTCCTGCCAAGAGAACCATCACGCGGTCGCAGCCGTTGGCGGCTTTCAACACGCCGCTCGGGGTAATCTCCCTGTCCCCCGGGATCGTCACGATCGGAAAGGCGTGCTTGTCGAGATTCCACCGGATCCGCGCGCCAAGCCCTTGGCTTCGCCGGAGCAAGCCGGGACCCGCCAGCAATTGCACCTTGCGGCCGTTGTGGTTCGTGATCCGAATACCGCTGAGGGGTTGGGGGAAAGGTTCCCCGCGTTCCGCTTGGGGAAAAGGCTCTGCCGGCTGGCGGAACGCCGAGTTGAGGATTTCGGCAATTTCGTTGTCGGCAAAGGGCTCCACGGCATAGTAGAAAATCCTGTGTTCCCGGTAGGCCGCCTCCCACTGGGTGGGAGCAGCGATCACGACGATCTTCACCGACGGCGCCTCGGCGTTGACCTGGCGCACCAACTCCGGCCCCGCACCGCCAAGAGAAGCCGCGTCGAAAACCACAACCGCGTTGTCCGAGTCGCGCACAGCCGGAGCCAACTCCTCCCAACTCGCGACGACGCGGACCTGGCAGCCAAGTGCATCGAGCCGCTGCTGCTGATTGCGGGCAGAGGTCTCGTCCGCATTGGTCAGAATTACGCGTCGAAACTTGCAACGGTCCAACTCCGCGTCTAGCCGGGTCGTGCAGATGCAGGCGATCCACCCGTCACCCGCCGGATCGTTCAACATGACGGACGGATCCTTCGTCAACTGCTCGTTCACAGCGACGACCACGCCGGAGACCGGCGAGGGAACGATGCGTTGCGATTTGCCTTCCATCGTTATGCCGGCCAGCGGGAGTCCCTGGTACATGACTTCGCCGACCTTGGGAAGTTGGAGGGCCTGCACGGTTGCTCCTTGGGAACGCGGCAACATCGCCCCAACACAAGCCGATCCGTCTTCTTCCAATTGGCACCACGCTTCGTTCAGGAAGAGGAACTCTCGCGTCGGGGGGGCCTCCGACTCAACGGTTGCCGAGGTGGACCCCGGCCGGTTTTTTCCGTTCGAATCGCGGTGGGCCAGCATCCTTTGAACCGCCTGCGTGATTTGCTCGGGTGTAAAGGGCTTGGTGATGTAGTCCGAGGCACCCAAACGAACCGCCGAGGCCGCATTGGGTATGCTCGGGTAGCCCGTCATGATCATCACCGGCACATCCGGTTTCTTCTTCCGCAATTCCTCAAGGAATTGGATGCCGTCCATTCCCGGCATCTTGATGTCGAGCAGGATGGCGGAATACTCTTTCTCCGTGGCACGGTTCAACCCTTCACGGGGATCGACGCACTCCTCGACCTGGAACCCTTGGCGCGAGAAAACGCGCTGGCAGGCCTGGCAGATCACTTCTTCATCATCCACGACCAGCAAATTTTGAGTATCTAACATGGCTTGTCACCTTTTCTTCTTTCTTTTCCGATTGGTTTTACCTGCCGCAACCCTTGAACCCTTGTGCAATCGTGCAACATTCGTGCCAGTTGACGAGATTCGTACCGAGGGGCGAACCGCACGCCGAGACGCGATGAAACGACTGACGTTTTTCACAAACGACTTGCTCACCGCTGCCATGGACGTCGCGCGCGGCAACCTCGGGAAAAACAGGGCGAAAAGCGTCGGAGCCGATCAAAGACAACCCAATTCTCCGGTCCCGAAACCGGCTGCAAAAAACGATCCATCAGATCGCTTCCCGGCAACACCCGAGAAAGAGAGGAATGGCAATTCGCACAGAAAAGTGTGTCACGCAAGTATACGGTGTATGCAACCGGCATACAGTTGAGCAGGCCGCAGTCAATCCACGGGACCGCTCTCCGCGGTCAGCCCGTATTTCCGCATCAGCTTGTGGAAGTTGGTACGCTGCATTCCCACGTCTTCGGCTGCCTTGCTGACATTACCTCCCGAACGATCCAGGGCGTCGGTGAGAAACCGGTATTCCATCTCCTGGATCGCGGCATCCCGCACCTGCTGCTTGAGTCTCTTGAACTCTTCCCAGTCTTGAGGTATCTGCGAAACCAAGGCGCGGGGCGGAGCGTCGCAAATCTCCGGGGGCAAATGGGATGGTTCGATGGTCTCCCCATCGAGCATGATGGCCAAGCGTTCCACGATGTTTCGCAGCTCACGGACGTTCCCGGGCCAGCGGTAGCTTTCGAGCCGGCGCATTGCCTCGGGAGTGAACTTGGCTGCCGTTACCCGATGTTTCTCGTGGAAACGTTTGAGAAATGCCGTGGCAAGCAGGGGGATGTCCCCTCGGCGTTCGCGAAGCGGGGGGAGATAAATCGGTACCACATTGAGCCGGTAATACAGGTCCTCGCGGAAGTATCCATCCTGCACCATCTCCGACAAATCGCGGTTGGTGGCGGCGACAAGACGGATGTTGATCTCGCGCTCGGCGGTGTCACCTACCCTCTTGACCTTCTTGGTCTCCAAGACCCGCAGCAGCTTTCCCTGCGTTTCCATGGTGAGATTGGCCACTTCGTCCAAGAAAAGGGTCCCTTTGTGGGCCGTTTGAAACAGCCCTTCTTTCGTTGCGATTGCGCCGGAGAATGACCCCTTTACGTGGCCGAACAGTTCGCTTTCGAGCAGGGTGGGCGCCAGGGCACTGCAATCGCACGCGAGCAGAGGCTGTTCTTTTCGGCGGCTGAGCCGGTGAATGGCCCGCACAACCATCTCTTTGCCCGTGCCGCTTTCCCCCGTCACCAGCACGGTGCCGTCGGTGGGGGCTACGCGCTTGATCAGCGAGAAGACACGTTCCATCGGCCGGCTCTCGCCGAGAATGCCCTCGAATCCGCGGTGGACCTCGAGTTCCTGCCGCAAGGCCACATTCTCCCGGATCAGGGCGGATCGTTCAAAGACTTTTTGGAGGACCATTTTCAATTGACTCGGCGAGAACGGCTTGCTCAGGTAGTCGGCGGCCCCTTGCTTCATGGCTTCGACCGCCGATTCGATCGTCGAGTGCCCCGTTATGATGACTACCTCCGCGGACACCCCGGCCGCTTTCACCTGCCGCAGTATTTCGAGCCCGTCGATTTGCGGCATCATCAAGTCAAGGAGAATCACATCGAAATCGCCGGAGAGTGCCCTGTCAAGGCCCGCCCTCGAATTCTCGAAATACTGCACGTCGTGCCCGTCGGGACTCAGCGTCCGCTTGCAACTCAAACCGATAACGGCTTCATCGTCAATAACGAGGATTCTCTGCCCGGCGGTGTGGGACTCTTCTTCAGGCTTGGAGACACTCATGCGTCCACCTTTTCATCAGGGCTATCGTACTTCTGTTCTTCGTGCTTTTGCTCTTGGGCGAGTGGCAAGCTGATCGTGAACGTGGTCCCCTTGCCCTCCTCGCTTTCGACTTCCAAATTACCACCGTGCTGCTGGATGATGCCGTAACTGACACTCAAGCCCAGGCCGGTGCCCTTGCCGACCGGTTTCGTGCTGAAAAACGGTTCGTAGATCTGGTCGAGGTGCTCTTTCTTGATTCCGCAGCCGGTGTCGGTCACTTGCACCAGGACTCTTCCGTTTCGGGTCGAGGTGCCAATCAGGAGCGTGCCGCCGTCGGGCATGGCCTCGCACGCGTTTAGTGACAGGTTGAGCAGAACCTGCTGAATCTGATTCACGTCCCCGTCGATCTCGGGAAGGTCTCCGGCGAGATCCTCGACGACGTTGATCTGCTGGAAAGCCTTCTGGTTACCCAGCAAGCGGATCGTTCGCCGGATCGCATCGTTGATATTGAAAATTTCCTTTTCCGCCGGTCTTTCGCGGGCGAAATCGAGCAGCCCCCGCACGATATCGCTTGCCCTTGTCGTTTCGTTGATGATCAGGTCCAGGTCTTGCCGGTCCTGCTGATCCATGTTTTCCTTCTCTTTGAGCAGGTAGGCGAACGTCAGGACGCCGGTAAGAGGGTTGTTGATTTCATGCGCGACGCCGGCGGCGAGCCGCCCGATCGACGCCAGCTTCTCGCTTTGCCCGATCTGCTGGCGGGTAGCCAGCTTCAATTGCTCTTCGCGCTGAGCAACGGCGTCCGCCATTCCGTCGATCGTCCGGCACAAATCTCCCATTTCACCCGCAGGCCGGATACCCACGCGAGCACGCAGATCCCCCTTGATCACCTTCTGCGACATGGCAATAATGCGGCCCATGGGGCGCAACACCAACTTGGTTACAAAGAAGAACAGCACCAGGCTGGCCAAGGTGGCCAACATCACCATTGCCAGAAAGGCTACGGTGATGATGCGTTGTCGGTGGGTAAAAGGTGCTTGGAGCAACCCGACGTACAGCGCGCCGATAATCTGTCCATCGGGGGCGAGGATCGGCTCGTAGGCGGTGATGTACCAATCATTGACGACAAATGCGGGAGCCGCCCAGGTGCCGCCGCGATCGAGCACTTCGTCATAAACCACCCTGCTGAGACGAGTGCCGACCGCTCGTGAGCCGTCACGGGCTGTTACGTTGGTCGAAACGCGTAAATCCCCCTGGAAAATCGTGACGGTTCCAATATCCTTGCCCTCGTAAACCTCGTGCGGAAAGACTTCCTTCTTGATCGAGTCCACGATTTCGTATCGGCGGTTGAGCAAATCGCCGCCGTACAGAATCCCGAGCAGTTGCCCCTCGGAATCCAAGATCGGCACTGCAGCCGCGATGACCATTCCGTCCGAGCGGGATGTGTCGGTCGTGGGGCGCGCGGCGGGGGTGGGTAGAAGATCGAAATGCGCCCTCGCCGCCAGGTCTTCCCCTTCTGCCAAAAGGCTCTCTCGCGACAAAATGATTGTGCCGGAAACGGACCGGCGTTCCTTGAGCACTGCGGCAATAAGAGGATTGCCGGAAAGGTCGTCCCCGATCCGATCAGCATCCCGCGCCCGTTGGATCACACGTCCCTGCGAATCCAACAACGAAACAAAATCCATTCCGCCGGTATGGTGTACGTCTTCCAGCAGTTTGTTGAGTTCCGCGCGATCATTCTCGTTCATGGCGGTGGCGATTGTCCGGTCAAGGGACACCGCCCGCAAGAAAAGGGCAATACTATCAATGTGGTTGTTGTATGCGGCCCATGCAGAGTTCAGATCCAGCCGAACGCGGGTTTGTACCTCTTCCAGCCAAACTCGCCCCAAGTATTCCACCCCGACAAGCGACACCAGTGAATTCGCGACCAGAATTACCGCAATCGCCGCCATGGTCAGTCGGAATCGGATGGTCATATCGCACTCCAAGCCGGGGTGTCCGTATCGCTGAATGGAGACTCGCGTTCTGCTTCAGAAAACCGCCTCCCCCAGAAACTGTCGGACCACCACTATCAAGTTACCCGTCTTACTGTGGATTTGCAAGGGCACCCCATGCCGCCGACTGCTTCTGCCGTACACGCAGCTTCGCCGGGGTAGGCACGGCACAGACGTTTGCGTTTGCCCTCGCGAAGGGCGCGAATGTTCGCGTGGGTGCAAGCACCCACCCTACGGCTATGGCTACTTCGGCCGGTGCCAGAGCGATTGCCAGTAGGCTTCGTCGGTGGCGTAGACGTTGACGGCCGCGTCGGGCGGGAGGTTCTTGGGCAGGACGCCGTAACGCTGCATCTCGCGGACGTACTCGGGCCTGGGGCGGAAGCCGGGCATGTCGAACCGCTTGATCTCGTCGAGCTTGGTCTTTGCCGCCGTGATGTGGGCGAGGATCTTCTGGTAGTCGGGATCGTTCGTGTCGGCGAAGACGACCGGATGGACCGCCGGTTTTGGCGGCCCGGCGCGGTTCTCGCGGACTTGTTTCGGCGTGCCGGGCACGCCTTCGGCGTAGCCGCCGGCCTTGCGGGAAAGGGGAGCCAACAGGATCAGCGACTGATCCGGCCGAGTGAGATTGTAGATCCGGTGGCGCGAGTACCGGGTCAGCGGCCGCGTCCAGGCGAGCATGTCGCCCCAGGGATTCAGCGGGATTCGGGCGGTCACGTGTGGCGGCAACTGGCGGCTGGAATGGCACGCCCCGCAGCGGCGTCCGACGGCTTCGGCCGCCGGGCGGGTCGACGGCCAACCGTCGGCCATCTCGCGGATCGGCCGGTTGTTCTCCCAGCAGCCGCCGATTTGGCCCGTGCCGAACGCCGCGTACGTGCCGGGATATTGGCCGGAAACGTCGATCCAGTGCCGGACGATCTGCCGCTGCTGGGGCGAGAGCTTCACGTCGTAGTGGCTCCCGTCGATCTTCTTCATCAGCGGCGAGGCGGAGCTATACGTCGTATACGGCTTGTCGTTGCCCGGCTGACGGCCGCTGCCGTGGCCCGGGTTGCCGCCGGTGTCCTTGATCTGCCAGAAGAGCAACAGCTCGTAGTAGCTCCGCGAATAGACGGGCCCGCGATCGCCGACCAGCGAGGCGCCGCCGTCGCGGCGCTTCGGGTTGTGGCACCGCACGCAATGTTTGTCGAGGATCGGCTGCACGTCTCGCGGGAAGTCGATAACCGCCGGCACGCCGTCGATCGGCTCGATGCGGCTGGCCGAACGCGTGATCGCCTGCGAAGCGCCCGGACGGCCGCCGGGCGTCTGGGTCCGCGGCTCGTGGCACCCGACGCAGCCGACCGTCTCGCCCGGTTGGACCGTGACGAAGCTCCGCATCTGCTTGACCGACAGGTCGTTCTCGTCGAGCGCGGCAAAGTAGATGCTCCGCATGGCGGGGACCTCGAAGTAGGCCGACCCGTCCGGCTCGACCGGCACGGTGCCGAGGATTCGCTTCAGGGTCGAGGTGACGCCGTGGCCGATCGGCTGGGAGCCGCCGCCGTGGAAGTTGGCCGGCTTGGGCAGATCTTCCATCACGAGCAGCTTCTTGATCGACCCTCGCTTGACCCCGGCCATGTTGCGGCCGAAATAGACGTCGCTTAGGAACAGCGCCCCGGTCTCCTTCGCCGGGTCGGACCGCGGCGAGACGATCTTCTCGCGCGGACGCCGGACGACGGCCACCGGTTCGTGGACCATCGACGGGGCCGTGTAGAGGACTTGCGTTTCGCCCCGGCCGTTCATCAGCAAGACCTGGTTTTTCCGGGCAACAAGGAACGCATTGTCGGAGATCGGGTCGGGATCGCGGAGATCCCGCGACCGGGAAATGTTTCGCATGGCGGATCGGGCGTCGGGCCCCGATTTGTCGCTGAGCACCACGACCTGCCCGACGTGTTCGTTGCGGCCGTGGCCGGGCGAATGGATCAGCACCACGTCGCCGGTGCCGGGGATCGGCTTCGCGTCGATGAAGACGCCGCCCGGGTGCATGTTGCCGAAGTAGACCATCTGGCCGGCGCCGTCGGGATTCATCGTCCAAAGGTGATGAAAGACCACCGGGTCGCGGTTGACGTACTCCCAACGCGTGTAGAGCACCCGGCCGTCGGGCAGGACCGCCGGCGTGTTTTCCGTGAAGGAGCCGGAGGAGAGCATCCGCAGGTTCTTGCCGTCGGCGTCGCAGCGGTAGAGGATCGCGGATTGTGCCAGCCAACAGCCGATGTACCGCTTGCAGCGCGTGGAGCAGAAGACGATACCGCCGTCGGGAAGGTACGCCGGCTCGATGTCGTCCCACGGCCCGTCGGTGATCCGGCGCAAGCCGGTTCCGTCGAGGTTGATCTCGTACAGGTTGTAGTGATGGGTGCCGCCGCGGCGGCAGGAAAACAGGATTTTGTCGCCGTCGTAGTGGATCCGCGGATCGCGGACCGCGCCGCCGGGATCGCTCAGCAGGACGTCCAACTCGCCGGTGCGGACGTTCAGCTTGCAGAGGCGTCCGCCGTCGGCCCCGTGGATCCAGACGTTCGCATCGCAGCAAGAGTAGCCGAAATTGGCGTAGTAGTGGCCCGAGGGATCGCGGCCGGGGGCCCGCTCGGCAAAAACGATTTCCTCGACGCCGTGCTCCTTCAGCGCGGCAAACGTCCCCGCCCGCTTGGCGTTTTCGGCTTTAATGCGTTCCTGTTTGGCTTTCTTGCGGGCAAGCTCGAAGTGTCGCATGGCTTTTGCCCGTTTGGGGTCTTGGCTGCGGGCCTTGATCTCTTTGGGCGAGAGAGCGCGGTTCCAGATCGTCAGTTCGTCGAGATAGCCGTGATAACGACTGCCGGACGAGGGGATGGTGGCCGAATCACCGATCCCCAGGGGCTCGGATTTCATCGGGTGGATGGTGCCGTTGAACGTGGCGCGGCCGGTGGGTCGGCCGTTGAGATAGACTTCCAGCGTGCTTTGGGCGGGATTGGCGTCGTTGCGGCGCGCGACGCCGACGACGTGCTGCAATTGGTTCAGCGCGACCTTGCCGCCTTCGGCGAAGATGTACTTCCCGTCGGCCTGGCCATGGCAAAGGCTGAGCACGCCGTCGTGGATCGCCAGGTGGTAGGCATAGTTGGGCGCGTTGCCCCAGTGCAGCACGAGCCGGTTCCAGCCGCCGATCTTCGTGGGATGGATCCAGGCCTCGATCGTGTAGCTTGGCCCCAGCTTGACGTCGGAGGAGATGGGAGCGGTGAGGTATTGAGCATCACCCGGCCGCACGCCGATGGCGACTGCCCCGGCCACGGTTCCCGCCAGATCGCCCGAGGCGACTAGGCGGGCCTTGCCACCCTGGGGGCTTAGGTTGTCGCGGGCAGCGCCGGCACGGTCTTCCAGCGAGCCGTCGAAGTTCCAGTGGGAAACCACGCCATCGCGGCCCGGCGAACCGGCCGCTGCGGGCAAAGGTCCCAATAGTCCGATTGCCGCGAAGGCAAGCGTCAGAAGCCGGTAGGGATACATGGCACTTCTCCTGCCTCCCGTGAATTAGAACGTCGTTCTAATCATGATGATAGCTGCTGGGGACTGCCTGTCAAGAGGGTTGCGGGAAAATCGGTTTTCATTGCTATTGTTCCCCTCACAACGTGTACTCATCAGGTTTATATGCACATCCCCACAAGTAGCTGTTGCGGACTTGCAAGAAAACGCGAGGGAACGCCTTTTCTTTCTCAACCTGTTCGTCTACGATGTCGGCGACTGACGTGCGTAACTGCAAGAGGCGTTGCCGCCGCGAAACAACGTAAGTATCTTTTCGTGAGGCTCCCGCCTTCTGTGGACGGGTTAACGGATTGCCTGACACACATGACGAACTCCCTGGCAAGGCAACGTATCGAACTGGTCGCGCGGCTCGCGTGGTTTGTGTTGATGGTCTACGTATTTCTGGTGGCCATCAAGCTATTCGGGATATCCGCCAAGATCGTTGGCGCCGACACCGCCAGGTCGCTCTTCAGTGGATTGGAGAATCCGTTTGCCGGCCTCGCCGTCGGCATTCTTGCCACGGTGCTCATGCAGAGTTCGTCCGCAACCACGAGCCTTGCCGTTATTTTGGTTGGCGGCGGAGAACTCACCGTTGCCCAGGCGGTTCCGGTCGTGATGGGCGCCAATGTGGGGACCTCGATCACCAATACGCTTGTTTCACTGGGGCATATCAGCCAAGGCGAGGCGTTTCGACGCGCCTTCGCCGGAGCCACGGTCCACGACATTTTCAACCTCTTGACGGTTGCGATTTTGCTGCCGGTCGAATTGCTCACGCGGCGATTGTGCGGCGTCGGCTATCTACAGGGTGCGGCTACATGGCTGGTCGATTTTCTGCATTTGCAGGGAAGAGGAGGCAAGTTTCACAGTCCCATCAACACCGCCGTCGAATGGCTTGCCGAATGGATCAAAGCTTGCTTTAGCAATCTTCTTGATCTGGAATGGGCGCAAACATTCTATCAGGATTTTCTCCACATGAAGAAGGAACCGCTGTTGGGCGGAATCCTGCTCGTGATAGCCATCGCTGCACTCATTTTCGCATTGATCGCGATTACGAAGAACATGAGAATCCTGATGGCCAACAGGATCGAAGTGTGGCTCAATCAGGTGCTCACCCGAAGCGGTTTGTTGGGGCTTGCGATCGGGGCCATTATTACTGCGATTGTTCAGTCGTCCAGCATTACCACGTCGTTGTTGATTCCGATGTTCGGGGCGGGTGTGCTCAAGATCGAGGCCGGATTCCCGATCATGGTCGGCGCAAATATCGGCACGACGGTGACCGCGATGCTGGCCGCGATGGTCGCGGGAGGCAACGGACTGATCATTGCCTTCGTACATTTGTTGTTCAACGTGTCGGGAACCGTGATATTCTTCCCCTTCCCGCCGATGCGACGTATTCCTATCATCCTTGCGCAAAAACTTGCCGATCTTACGATCCGAAACCGGGTTTGGGTGCTGATCTACGTCTTCGGGGTCTTTTTCGTCATCCCGATTCTTGGTATCGTGATCTGGAAATAGCGCACATTGGAGATCTAGCCATGTTCGAATGGTTTCTAAGCGATTCTGGAACCGGCAGCGCCGGGCTGCAGAAGATGCACGCCGAGTTCGGGCAGATGCTCGACGCCGGGCGACACGCCTTCGACACGCCCGCCAACGCCTTCCTCGGCGGCACCGATCTTGAAGTGATCCGCGAGGACCTGTTCAAGACCGACAAGCGGATCAACCGGGCGGAACGGCAAATCCGCCGCGAGCTGGTGGTTCACGCTTCGATCCACGGCGCCACGGAGTTTCCCCCTTGCCTGGTGCTGATGAGCATCGTCAAGGATGCGGAACGGGTTGGCGACTACGCCAAGAACCTGTTCGATCTGGCCGAACTCGCCCCGAGGGCGCCTGAAGGAGAACACCGGGATCGGCTCATCCAACTCAAGGACCGCATTTCACAACTCATGGCTGCCGTCCGTGAAACGTATGATGCACGCCAGACGGAGGAAGCGACCGAAGCAATCATCGAATCCAAGACGATCGAGGACGTTTGTGACGACCAGGTCCGCGAATTGATCCGGGGCAAGGTCGAGAACCTCATGGCCGCTACCTACGTGTTGGCTTACCGTTACTTCAAGCGGGTCACATCTCACATGCGCAACATCGCTTCGAGCGTCGTCCAACCGGTCCACAAGATCGATTTCACGTCGAAGATTACGGGCCACCGAGAGCAGGATGAGTAGACGACCAAGGCGCGACCAACGGTCGCGGCTTTATAAGGCAGCCGGCGACTCACCACCACTCCAGCAACATCCCCAACCGGTTGCCGAAGACGATCGCGCCGATCACTACCGAGCCGACGGCGGCGAACAGGACCGCCGCGCTGCCGACGTCCAGAGCGCTGCGGATGTTGGGGTGTTTCTGGTCCGTGATGGCCGGAGCGAGCGATTCCAGGGCGCTGTTGAACATTTCCGCAGTCAGCACGATGGTAATGCACATAAGCAGCACGCACCATTCGACCGGATTGCTGATTTGCAGTGCGCCCGCAGCGGCAATCACCAACGTGGCAATGAAGAAGTGGACGGCGAAGCTGTTCTGTCCGACGACTCCTTTTTTCACACCGCGAAAGGCATCGCGGAATTTGGCGAACCAGGATCGCCTTCGAAACGAATTGTGATTCTGCATGGCTAATCTGCTCGTTTGGTAGGCCCCGAACCGGGGAAAAATGTTCTACGGTATGCCCGTACCAGTCCCCTATGAAGTATTGCTTATCGCCATGATGCCGGCCGACAGCTTATCGCCAACTGCCGCAAGGGTAATCCTGAAACTTCTTCACCTCACCCACTACCCATCACCCATTACCCATCACCTACTACTTGCTACTCCAACCCGTAGGCTCCGGCGACGGGTATTCTCGCCCCGGCGGCGCCGCGCAGGCGGCTCTTGGGCAGGAATCGCGGTTCGATTGCCAACTGTACGCCGACGTTGTCACGAGCATGGTTGACGTTGCAGCCGACGCTGATCAGCAGGGATTCACCGATTCGGGTGAGGCTGAACCGCTCTCCGATGAATCCCTGGCTGCCCAAATCGATCGACGTGCCGAACGACGAAACCCACTTGGGGCTCATCCAATAGCTGTACGATGTTGAGGCGACATAGCTGCTGATCGGTCCCTCCGCCATTCGCATTCCCACGTAGAATCTCCCGCGCGGCGGCCGGCTGAGAAACACGCCGGCGTTGACCACCTGCTGTCCTTCCGCGAAAAAGTCATAGGAGCCGTCGGTGGTCAACGTCAGGCGGTCGCCGAGGTGCCACCGGAAATCGTAGTCGACCAGCCCTACCACCTCGCCGAAATTGTCGCGCATATCGTCGGGGAAAATCGTGGCATTTGTATCGAAGGTAATCCAGTCGATGATGCGTCGGTTTCCGGGCATGCCCCGTTTCGTCTGCCACCGATGCCGCATCCCCAAGCGCAAGGTCGTCATGTCGTCGGCCACTTCGGTGCAGGGCGAGGTAACCCAACCGCCGATGCCCGTCCGCAACGCATAAAACCGCGGATCGAGTTGTGGCGGAAGCGTTGCCGGCAGAGCCGGCTGGATGCGCCGGCGGAATGCCTCGACCGAATCGTCGTCCAGCGGATCGTACAACGGCAACAGGGTCATCATGTCGCGGTTCGACTCGGCCAACGCGAATTCCGCGTCGAAGACGATCTTGTGCGCCAAGCCGTGCAGGTTCAGCAACCGGTTTTCGACCATGGGATTGACCCGCCACATCGGCATGCTGGCGCGAAGCCCCGTCTGCCAGTAGAACCGTTGCAGGTCGTCGCCGCTGATGTCCTCGCCCCAATGAGCGAATTCGCCCAGCGCGTAGGGTACGAACTTGACGGGCCCAAGATGCACCGGCAAATCGATCTCGTGCCGCGTGGCAATCCGCTCACCTTCGGCGGCGACTTCATAGGGCAGCGGTTGCCATTGGATAGCGGGATTCGTCGGCGGCACTGCCGGCCGCAGTCGCCCGTAACCGACGTTCGAGTGCTCGAACCACGTTGCCCAATCCCAGAACACTCGCTGCCCGAGCAAGAAATGATCGGCCCTCGGCAGCCATTCCGTCTGGGTGAAGAAATCGTTGATTCGCACGTAGCCCATCGCGCTCCACGCGACGTTGTTGTACATCTGCTTCAGTTCGATCCCGGTATCCTCGTCTTTCAATTCGTCCCATTCGTTTTCGAAGTACTCTTCCAGGAAATTGCGGTCGCTGATCCAGCCGGCCTCGGCCGTCAGACGCATGTCGCGGGGTAAGTCCTGGCGATGCTGCCAGAAGAGCCGGTAACGGTACTCGCGTTCGGGACGGAGGTTCCGCCGGCCGCGTCCCAGGTTGTCGAAGCCTTCGTCCTTGATCCCCCAATAATCGAGCAAGCCCGCGTGACGGCTCTCCCGGCCGAAAAACCGGTCCCGGTTGTACAGGAACGTCGTCCCGTGGCCCCACCCCCGCATGTTCATGTAGTCGAGGCTCGCGTCCCACTCGGTGCCGGGCAGCGGTCGCTTGACGTTCAGCAGTTCATACATGTTCCAGGTCGTCAGCACTTGGTTTCCAAACACCCGGTCGGTCTTTATCCGCGCGTTGCGGATGTAGAACGTCGGATCGGTTAGGTCAGTGGTCAAGGCCGGCCAGTAGAAGACCGGTATCGGCCCGAGAAACAGAAGCGTGTTTCGGGCACTGGCCAGTTGCTGGTGTTCGATCACCTGCTCGCCGGTAAACGGGTCGATGACCGGCCGGCCGGTAAACGGTTCGATTGCCGGGAACTGGTGGTCCTCCAAGTAGATTCCGCCGGCCTGGACTCGATACCCCGGCCGCCCCATCCGGCTGGAGGTTATGAAGGAATCCTGGGCGAAGTAGCGGTCCCGGCCCATTTGCTGGATGAGTTTGGCCTTCAGCCGCAGCAAACCTTCGTAGCTCTGCACCGGCGTGAGCATCTCGGCGTTCAACACGGTGCCGACGCGGTTGGTTACGTCGTAGTACATCCGGTTGGCATGAATCACCCGCTCTACCTGGCGGAAGACGATGTTCCCTTCCATGTAGATTTCCAGCGGAACCTCGTTCTCCTGCAAGGTCCGACCGGTCAGGTCGGGTTCCTCCTGCCCGCTCGTCCAAATTACCAGCCGATCGGCCGAAACGTCGATCGAGCCGAACTCGGGCAACCCGTCCACGATCAGGTTCACTCCCGCGTCGATTACCGCAATCCACTCGTTGCCGGCCGGGTCGGGAAACCATTGGGCCTGGACCGGGACGTCGCCGCGCGAAAAGACGCGGATGCGACGCGTTGCATAGGACGGAACCGGCGACGGCTTCAGCGGAGCCATGTGTTGGGCAGACTGTACCCGACTCGATAACGGACCGGTTTGTTGCGGCCGCGCCGGCCCCGGCTGCGTCCGGAAATCGGTCCGGCGAACGGTTTCGGACGCCGGCGCCCGACGGTAGTCTGTGCCGCGCTGATAGACGGGTGGCATGACGTCCGGTTTGCCGGCAACACGGGCGGCACGGACTTCAACCGGTGCGGTCGTGTCGGGCGACGGCACTTGGGCTCCCGCCGGCAGCGAGAACAGTACAGAAACAACCCAGGCGGCAAACATCTTCACAAAGCCGCGACCGGTGGTCGCGCCCTGAGGTTCCCAGCCCGATCCCTCCGAAACTGCGCGACCACCGGTCGCGGCTTTATAAGAATCCTGCCGGGTTGCGGCCTTATGAGCAACCGGCCTGCGCACAGGCCGTCCGCTGGTGCGCAACGCTGGTACCGCGTACCGGAAGCCGGTTGTGGTCTTGGCGTGTGGTTTCAGGAGATCAGCATCCTTGCTCGGAGGGCCTATCCGTGGCAATCCCGACGCGGACTGCCCGTCGAAGCGAGAACTTCTATACGTGAGGAGATAAGTGTCTGTTTCCAGGCGGGCAGATTATAGGGAGAAGTTCCCCACAAATCAAGGCAGGTTCTCGGCCAGACCCGTAACATAAGTCATTACAGGCAAAGAAGTTTCATTTCCCCTCCAAACGCCGGTTGAATCCACAGCCAGCCCGATTCTTCAACATATAATGCAGAATTACCATGGCATTTGTAATAATTCCGCAAAGCGGCTAAAATGGACAAAGTAGCTTGGTTATCCAAGAAGCGTTCTTTCCCGGTATTATTTACAGCAATTCTACCAGACAAAATTGTTGACAACGTGAAATAGAGGGAATCATGCTAAGAAAAGACTCCATCTGCGAGAACCAATCGCGGAATTATATTGCATTTTGCACTTCAAATAATCGAATGTAGTTCGGATGGGGGGATTCTTGTGCAGTGAAAATGGGGCAGAAGAGTAGAGCATCTGCGAGTGTCTTCTCAAGCAGAGCACCGATGGCAACAATACCGGTGCTTGCTCTTGTCCTTTGCCGGGCCGTCCAAGCCACACTGATCGACTTCAACACCCCGGGCGATTTGAACAAGTATTTCGTCTCGGATACCGGCTCCTGGGATTATACCGAGACCAACGGTGCCGGCGTGGGGGGCAGCCGGGCAATCGTTCCCGACGACGCCAACGGTGTGGTTGCCACCTTCAACAACGGGGGTTACGCATGGGCGGTCGGAAACGTCATCAGCCTGGACATGGACTTCTACTTCAACCGCAACAGCCAGAACAACAATTCCGACACGATGCTGTTGGGAGTGGTCGGCGATCTGGGGGACGGGTTCGGTAATCCAAGAGCCCGGGGTGAGGTCATATCGACGAATCGGAGCGGCAACGGCAGGGTGAGGCTCCGCGCTCGCGTCGACAACGGCGTAGCCGCCAGCTCGAATTTCTTCCTCACCGACGACAACTGGTATCGTTTGGAAGCCAAGGTTATGCTCGAGAGCACGACCGACGTCAGCGTTGCGGTCAAACTCTACGACATCGGTTCCGACGGGACCGATACCCCTACCCAGGTCAGCACCGAGGTAACACGGTCGGGAAAGACGGCCCTAGCGTCGGACAACAGCGTTTACAGTGCATTCAAAGCCCGCAACGATTCGGGAAACGACGTGATGGATAATTTTGAATCGGTCTTGATTCCCGAACCCGGCACCCTGGTAATGGCATTAACCGGGATGGCCGTTGGGATCGCAGCCGTTTTGTGGAGGCGCAGACGTCGCAACCTTGTTCGGCGGTCATGAAAGCCGCACAGACGATCAGACAACTCAGGGTGAGGCGGGATCAGGCCGTCAGCAGGCAGCACTCGCTACTCAGTAGTTCGACTGTCTAACTTATGTTGACGTGACGTAAAGTATTTGATATTAGCACCTTCTGTGTTTTCGAGCAACAAGCCGATTCATGGAAGGAGTGATAGCATGGAAGCGAGATATCAAGT
>Ga0180432_10001271_pt1 | contig 40140 bp, 29 predicted proteins | sample SS_ome_10_FD_132414 | JGI IMG/M metagenome (GOLD analysis project Ga0180432, IMG submission 132414) | Hypersaline lake sediment archaeal communities from the Salton Sea, California, USA - SS_1_MS_2 metaG | ecosystem: Environmental > Aquatic > Non-marine Saline and Alkaline > Hypersaline >... | reverse complement strand
TCGGCGTCGAAGAGAACCGGATTGAACTCCTCGAGCAGCTGATCGTATTCCCCGACCGGGATCTGGGCCGTGGTGCGGATCCACTCGGCGTGATGGGTCTGCTCCCCCCACTTGCCGGCCGGGATGGCGTAAAGCCCCCAGTGGATGAAGAGACCGAAACGGGCCTCACGCCACCAGTCCATCCGGCGGTCCTTGTCGGTTTCGAACCGGTTGGCGCCGCTGCAGGCGACGAAGGTGCCGGCCAGAAGGAGGATCAGCGCGAGGAAGATGGAGCGGGTCAGGCGGGTCATGCGGGAAACTCCTGCTGGAGGTGGAATCGTCATCATACCCCGCCCGGTCTCGCCTGTGCTACCATTGCGGCCGGGAAAGAGAGGTTTGGCCCATGTCAGAATCACGCCCGCAGCTGGATCGTCGCACCTTCATCGCCGGAACCGCCGCCGGGGCCGGCTGCCTGGCCCTGGCCGGCTGCGGTCTGTTGCCCGGACGCCGGAGCCGGCTCCCGAACATCGTCTACATCATCGCCGACGACATGGGGTACGGAGATCCGGCCTGCTTCAATGCCTCGTCGAAGATCCCGACGCCGAACCTGGACCGGCTGGCGGTCGAGGGGATGCGCTTTGCCGACGCCCACAGCGGTTCGGCGGTCTGCACCCCCACCCGCTACGGTATCCTGACCGGCCGCTACGCCTGGCGGACGCGCCTGCAGAGCGGCGTGCTGTGGGGGTATTCTCCGCCGCTGATCGAACCCGACCGAATGACGGTCGCCTCCCTGCTGCACGCGCAGGGCTATCACACCGCCTGTGCCGGGAAATGGCACCTCGGCCTGGGCTGGCACACCACCGACGGTGTGAAACCGGGTGACGGCGCTGATGAAGCGGGGAAGAATATCGATTACTCCCGACCCGTCAGCGACGGTCCCACCACCCACGGATTCGATTATTTCTACGGCATCCCCGCTTCGCTCGACATGGTTCCCTACGTCTATGTGGAGAACGACCGGGTCGAAGCCCCCCCTACCGACCGGATCGAGGGACGCGGCGGGCTGGCGTTTTACCGTGGAGGTCCGGCCGCTCCCGGTTTTGATCACGAACAGACCCTGCCGCGGCTCGCCCGTAAGGCAGTCGGCTTCATCGACGAGCACTGCGCCGCCGGGACGGGGGCTCCCTTCTTCCTCTATTTCCCCCTTTCCTCCCCGCACACCCCGGTGCTCCCCACAGCCGCCTGGGCGGGCCGGAGCGGGGCCGGCCCCTACGGAGATTTCGTCGCCCAGACCGACGGGGTTTTGGGCGAGGTGCTGGCCGCGATCGATCGCCACCAGCTGGTCCAGGATACTCTCGTCATCGTCACCAGCGACAACGGTTCCACCATGACCCCGATGCACGAATACGACCACCTGCCCAACGACGGGCTGCGGGGCCGCAAGTCCGACGTCTGGGACGGCGGGCACCGCATTCCCTTCCTGGCCCGCTGGCCCGGGACGGTCCCGGCCGGGACGACCTGTCCGGAGACGATCTGCCTGACCGACCTGCTGGCCACCTGCGCCGATCTGACTGGAACGAGGCTGCCCGAAGACGCCGGCGAAGACAGCTGGAGTATCCTGTCCGCCCTGCGAGGCCGGATCCGGGGCCCGGTGCGGGAAGCCACCGTCCATCACTCGATCGAGGGGATGTTCGCGATCCGGCAGGGCCGCTGGAAGCTGATCGAAGGGCGGGGTTCGGGAGGGTGGACCGGCGGGGGAGAGGACGATGAGGCCCCGGGGCAACTCTACGACATCGAGACCGATCTGGACGAAAGCACGAATCTGTATCGCGAGCGTCCCGACGTCGTCGCTGAACTCACCGCCCTGCTCGACCGGTACCGCTCGCAGGGACGGAGCGCACCGCTGTCCCGATAGCTGACGGCTGGCGATCCACCCTCTGTCCGGATCGGTCCCGAACCGGTCTCAGTGCCCTTTCGTGACACTGCGCAGGGCGATGCGATCGATCAGGCCGGGGGCGAAAACCTTGAGCACCTGACCCAGCCGGCCCCGCAGTCCCATGATCAGTTGGCGGCGGCGGGCCGCGGCCGCGGCCAGGGTCAGATGGGCGCATTCCTCGACCGGCATCGATTTGCTCTCCTGCATGGTCGATCGCCCCATCGCCCGTCCCTCGACATCGAGCGCGGTCTCGCGGATGGTGGTGGCCACGTAATCGGGGAAGACCATGGTCACGCTGACTCCATCCCCTGCCAGTTCGATGCGCAGGGCGTCGAAGAAACCGACCAGGGCGTGCTTGCTGGCGGTGTAGCCGGTCCGGGTCGGCAGGCCGGTCTTGCCGGCGATGCTCGACAGGGCCACGATTCGGCCCCGGCTCGCCTTCAGGTGCGGCAGAGCGTAGAAGGTACAGTAGATGCTGCCCATGAGGTTGATCTGCATGACCCGTTCGATCACGGCCAGGTCGCGCAGATCGTCGAAACGGCCGTAATGGGTGATGCCGGCGTTGTTGATCAGGGTGTCGATCCGGCCGAACTCGGCCACCGCGGTCTCGATCAGAACCCGGCACGCCTCGAGACTGGTGATGTCGGTCGGTACGCCGAGCACGCGTCCCCCCCGCCCCGTACAGACCGCCACCGCTTCCTCCAGAGCCGGCTCGTCGATATCGGCCAGAGCCACCCGGGCGCCCTGAGCGACCAGTTCACACCCCATGGCCCGGCCGATGCCCTTGGCGCCGCCGGTGATGACGACCGCATTGTCCCGCCACACGGATTCACGCATGATGACAGGGACCTCCCCTCCCGGTTCAGTACTCCACCAGGCCCGCCAGGCGCAGGACCTCGAGGTAGTTGAGGATGGCCTGCAGATCCGAGGGGCTCTGGTACTGGGCGTCGAGGGCTTTCTTGAGATCGAGCACGCTGTAGGAACCGTTCACCAGGCAGATGAGTTCGCTGGTGCTGGCGATGTCGCGCCGCCCGTAGGGGAAGCGGGCCCGCTCGGCCTCGGGCACGGCCTCGATGAAATCGGAGTACCCCCCGTACCCGTTCTCGGTCACCCGGGCGGTCTGGCGCGGCACGATGCGCGAGGCCCGGCGCTCCAGGTCACTCAGCTGCACGCGCACCGGCCCGGTTCCGAGCCGGGCGGCGACAGACCCCATGTGGGTCTCGAGCGCCTCTAAATGGGCGCCCCCGACCGTCTCGATCATCCCCTGCATTTCCTCGATGTAGCTTCCCACCCGTTCGGTATCCTCGGCCAGTTCGAGGATCGAGCCCAGGGTTTCGGCCTCGTTCAGAATGTGGGCCTCGATCAGCCAGCGGGCTGCTTTGTAGGCCTCGGCCAGGTCGCCGCCGGCGGCCGCGTTGAGCCTCTCCTGGGCGATGACGAACTGGTGGCCGAGGCGACGGGTGCCGTTGCTGGCCGTCTCGCCGGCGATCCGGATGGCCAGGTCGTCATCGGCCGAAGCGATGGTGTAGGCGGCCGCGGCACCGATCACCGCCACCCGCTTCATCTGGGTCGGATCGGCTTTGTCGACCCGATCCCCCGAGGTGTGGTACCAGCGGTCGGGCCAGGCGATCATCATGATCCCCGGCACCTGTACCCCGGGGTTGTTGAAGACCTCGTGATCCGAGGAGCCATAGTGGGTCTCGATGGCGTAGTAGAACGGCTCGTCGGCGCCGGTCGGGGCCACGATCCGCCGCGGCACCTTGTAGAAGCCGCTCCGGTTCTGGATCCGTTCCCGGCTCGACTCGCCCACGAAGCGGTAGCAGTTCTCCATGACGTCGTTTATGTAGTGGGCGTTGCCGAAGGTGGTCCTCATCACGCACATGAAGGCCTGGTTCAGACTCAACCACTCCCCGACCATGTCCATGTTGATGTTGCACAGGGTGCGCTCCATCAGGTCGCTGTTCTCGCGCACCCACGGCCCGGTGCCCGAAAACTCCGGCCCCCAGAGGAAACGGATGGTCCGCTTCGGACGCGGAATCCGTCCCTCTTCGATGAGGGTGTTGAGCACCCGGGCCACCTCGAGGATCCCGGCGCTGCCCGACTTGTTATCGCAGGCTCCCTGCTTGGTGATGCCCTCGAAGAGGTGGGCGGTAAGGATGATCTCCCCCGCGTCTGGATCGGTACCGGGGATGTGGCAGACCGGATCCTGCAGCTCGTAGGGTACGGTCGTGGTCTCGACCCGGGCGTGCACGGTGATCTCTTCTCCCGCCATCAGGCGCCGCTTCAGGACCTGGCCCTCGCGCGGCGGGATGAAGAAGCCGAAACCGGCATCCCCCGAACTCGAGCCCCGGCCTCCCACGCTCGACCAGGGGATCTGCAGGGGATCGAAAAGAGGACGGGAGTTCATGATGCAGACCACTCCCAGGGCCCCGCCGTTCTGCACCGCCGAGCGGTAGACCGATCCGATCGAGCCTTCGGTCACGACGATCGTGCCGTCGATGTCGGCCGCATCCAGTTCCTCGGCGGTCCCGTTCCCGACCCAGACGAGCTGGGCGTTCACGTCGGCCGAGCCGCTCCCCTTGGCCAGCATGGCCGTCATGTCACGGTACGAGGCCAGGTTCTGGCGCATCGGGTGGGTCTCCCACAGCTCGCCCACGACGGCGTCCCAGACCCGGCCGCCGGGATAGCGGACGATCTCGGCCCCGGGTACGCCGTAGCGCACCAGCTGGTCGTAAATGTACTGCGACTCATAAAACGTGCCGGCGTACTCCTCACTCAGGCGATCCTTGTTGTAGCCGCCGGTCTCCATGATCGTGTTCCAGGCCGTTTCCCCCGAGGCTTCGCCGATGATCTCGTCCATCACCCCGGCGGGCAGGAAAGTCCAGTTGTAGTAGGGGTTGAGCTGGGCCCTGACGGCGGTCGAGGTCAGGGCGACCAGAGCGAAGGTGAACAGCACGGTTCGGCGAAGCATCTGCATTCTCCTTGCGGGGGAAAGAACCGGGCGCGGTTTCCTTTCAGGTGAATACCCTTGTTCAAGAACTGTCATTCACGAACTGCCGGACCTGCCCGGGCACGGTCAGGGCGCATTTCCGGCGGCACGGGCGGCCGTGTCGGCCTCGGCGTCGGCAAAGGTCGGACGGTCGGGTTCGCAGTAGAGTACCCCGTAGTACCGGTTCTCATCCAGAGCCAGGTTCAGTGCCGCGGTCAGGTCGGTCGGGTCGTGATCGGCGGGAACCGGCTGCCAGCCCTCCCTCATCCGGTCCCAGGTGATGTTGACGGCATCGAAGGTCACACAGGGTGTCACGACCGGCACGAAACTGAACCCCCGGTGAGCCAGGGCACGGGCGAAAATCGGAGCCAGCTCATCGGGCTCGCCGGCGTACCCGGTGGCCAGGAAGCTGGCCCGGTATCCGAGACCGAGCACGACCGGATCCAGGGGCGTGTCGGGATTACCGTACGGGTGGGTGCCGGTGCGCTGGCCCTGCGGGGTGGTGGGGGAACTCTGCCCCTTGGTCAGACCGTAGATACCGTTGTCGAAGAGGATGTAGGTCACGTCGATGTTGCGGCGGATGGCATGCGGCAGGTGCCCCCCGCCGATACCCAGACCGTCGCCGTCGCCGCCGACGACGAGGACGGTCAGATCGGGCCGGGCGATCTTCACCCCCCCGGCGATCGGCAGGGCCCGGCCGTGCACGCCGTGAAAGCCGTAGCCCTTGAAAAAGAAGGGGTAGCGGCCGGCACAGCCGATCCCGCTGACCACCACCAGGTTGCGGTTCTCGATTCCCCGTTCGGTCAGGGCTGCGGCCAGGGCGTGGGTGATGCCGTAGTACCCGCAGCCCGGACACCAGGTCGGCAGAGCCTCACTGCGGTAATCGAGCAGACCGGAATCGACGACCCGGTCCAGACGCGAGGCCACCCCGCGGTTGAGCAGAGGGGCGTCCTGCGGTTCCCGTGATCGGGAGCTCATGCTTCACCGCCCGCAGCGGCGACGATCGCGGCCGGATCGAGCGGAGCGGCGGGCACCCCGGTCAGACGCTCGACCCGGGCTCCGAGCGCCTGCTCGACCAGACCGGCGTACTGTCCCGTGTAGTTGCTTTCGGCCACGATCACCCGCTCGCACCGTTCGGCGAAGGAGCGCAGGGCTTCCTCGCAGACCGGCCAGACGAGCCGGGGGAAGAAGCCGGCCGCCCGCACTCCCCGAGTCTGCAGGAAGGCCAGGGCTTCACGGGCCGCCCCGATCCCCGATCCCCAGCTTACGATCCCCACCTCGGCCCGACCGCTCTCGCCCGCGAGTTCGGGCTCGGGCCAGCGCTCGAGCAGGGTCTCCATCTTCCGGTATCGTTTGCGGGTCATGCGCAGGTGGTTCTCCGGTGTGTAGTCGGGCAGGCCCCGCTCGTTGTGTTCCAGACCCGTGACGGCGTGATAGAGATCGGGTGTGCCCGGCACGGCCCGGGGCGAGATACCGGTCTCGGTCACCGCGAACCGGCGATAGGAACCCTCCCCCTCATGCCGCTCGGCCCGGACCTCGGCCCAGGCGCCCCAGGGGGCGGGGTCGACATCGGAGAAGTTGACGTCTTCGGTACGGTTGCAGAGGAACAGGTCGAGCAGGACGATGACCGGGGTCTGGAAAGCTTCGGCGACCTCGAAAGCGGTTCGTGTCAGAGTGAAACACTCGGTCACATCGGCCGGCGCCAGAACCGGCCGCGGGCAATCCCCGGCTCCGCCGAAGGCGGCGATATGCAGGTCGGACTGTTCGGTTTTGGTCGGCAGGCCGGTCGAGGGTCCCCCCCGCTGACCGTCGATGATCACCACCGGCACTTCGCCCATGACCGCCAGGCCGATGAACTCGGTCATCAGAGCCAGGCCGGGGCCGCTGGTGGCGGTGACGGCCCGGGTTCCGGCGAAACCGCTCCCGACGGCATGGCCGATGGCACTGATCTCGTCCTCGGTCTGCACCACCACCCCACCCCGGGCGGGCAGTTCCTTTGCCAGGATCTCCATGATCTTGGTGGCCGGGGTGATGGGATAGCCGGCATACAGACGCACCCCGGCCTCGAGGCAGGCCCGGGCGGCTCCCTCGTTGCCCGAGACCACCCTTACCCCTTCGCGCTGTCCGGGGATACGGTCGTGGAAGTCGATCGCATCGGTTTTCTCGAGATTCTCCAGAGCCCAGCTGCGTCCCAGATCGAAGGCCTGCAGGTTCTGCGCGGCCAGCTCGGCCGATTTGCGTCCGAAACGGGCTTCGATGCCTTCTTTGAGCGCACCGGGATCGATCCGGAAGATCCCGCTCAGGGCCCCCAGGGCGACGATGTTGCGGGAGCGGGTGCTGCGCGTGGCCCGGGCGCTCAGCTCACCCAGCGGCACCCCGTAGCCGACCATGCCCGGTTCAATGAAGCCCGCCACGGCCCGGTCTTCATCCCAGTACACCGGCGGCCGGCTGTCGTAGAGCACGACCGCTCCTTCGGCCAGCGTACCGAACTCGGTGATCGAGTGGGGATCGTTCAGGGCCACCAGACAATCGGCTTTGGTGCCCGGGGTGTGAACCGGCCGATCGCTGATCCGGACGTGAGCCACGCTCTTGCCGAAGCCGCGGATCTCGGCCGGATAGAGATCGATATTTATGATGTGGTACCCCATCCGGGCGGCGGCGGCGTTCATGAACCCCCCCGCCGCCAGAGAACCGTCCCCGGCCGCACCGCAGATCCGGATGGTGACATCAATGCCTTCTGCCGGCTCGTCTCTGCCCATCAGTCCCGCTTGTCCTCCTCTCAGTCCAGTTTCTTCCACCAGGCCGTCTGGACCGTGACTCCCTCGTAGGTGAGGGCGTTGACCGGAGGCTCGACGGCGGTCTCGGCGGCTCCGAGGATGTTGCGAGCCGCCACCTCGCCCAGCCGGCGGGCGTTCTCCCAGCCGATCGAAACCCAGTAGTTGCTGATGGCGGGATTATAGACCTGGGCGCAATCTCCGGCCGCCCAGACATCGGGCCGGCCGGCCCGCAGGTACTCGTCGACCAGAATGCCCCGGTCAATATCCAGGCCGCTGGTAAAGAGGAAATCCACCGCCGGTACGAGCCCGTAGAAGGCACCGACCAGGTCGCAGACGATGCCGGCCCCGCGGCGGGTCGAGACCCGGTACCCCGCCCCCTCTTCGGCGATACCGGTGACGGCATCGCCCGAGATGATCTCGGCCCCCCGCCCGGCCAGATTTTCGGCCAACTCGGCCCTGATCCCTTCGGTCACCTCGAGCGGCCAGAAGGCTTCGTCATCGATCATGAAGAGGACTTCCTTGCCCAGCCCGAGCAGGGTCTCGGCCACTCTCACGCTGATCAGGTCGCCCCCCACGATCAGGATCCGATTCAGTTCGGGCAGACGGGCCCGCCAGGCCCGGGCGTGGCGCAGGCCCTTCAGAACCGTGAAATGCTGCCGGTAACCGTAATGGATCTCAGGGATCCTGGGCCGGCCCCCGCAGCAGAGCAGCAGGGTCGTCCAGGTCACCTTCTCCATGTGCTTGAGGTAGGCGATCTTTTTCTCGAGATCCACCGCCGTCACGGTCTGGCCCAGGCGCAGACGGATGTTGCGCTCGCGGTACCAATCGGGCGAGCGTACGGCCAGTTCGTCTTCGCCGATCTCACCGGCCACGAAGGAGCGCAGACGGTGCCGGTAATAGAAGGGGAAGAACTCGTTTGAGACCAGGGTGATGCGGCCCTCGGCATCACCTTCGCGTAACACCTCGGCGGCCTGGTTGGCGGCCACCCCGTTGCCGATGATGAGGTAGTGATCAGCGGTCATCATCCGCCTCCTCGTCATCGGAGATGAAACGTTCGACCAGATTCACGAGCCTGACCCCGATGCACCGGGTGGGACAGATCCGCAGGCAGATCCCGCACCGGATACAGCGGCTCGAATCGATCACGATGCCCGCCGTCTTGTCCCAGTGTTCGGTCCACTCGATTGTTTCGCCCAGGTACCCCTCGCCCGGTTCGATCGTGCGGGCCAGACCGATGCACTCGCGGGGGCACTGGTCGATACACCAGCGGCAGTAGATACAGCCGTCAATATCGATCTCATACTTCAGGTTGCACAGGTAGCAGCGCCGGGCTTCGGCTTCGGCCCCGGATCCATCCAGCCCCTGCTCGACCTCGACCTCCTGCCCCGCCAGACGTTCGGTCAGGGGCAGCAGGGGCATTTCCTGACGGTCGATGAAATCCCAGTCGCGGCGGCGGTCGGTATCGGTTGCGGGATCGATCGTCACGATTTCTTCCCGGCGGGTTCGCCCCGAAAGCCGGGTGTCTATCCGGGTCGCCACCGCCTTGGCCCGGCCGACCGATTCGATGACGGTCGAAGAGCCGCTCAGGAAATCCCCCGCCGCCCACAGCCCCTCGATATTGCTCGAGCCGTCGGCGGCGAAGACCGGTTCGTCGGCCAGACCGCTGCCGGCCAGAGCCGGCTCGGGCTTCTGCCCGATGGCGGCGATGACGGTATCGGCCGTCAGGGTGAATTCCGAGCCCTCGATCGGGATGGTGCGCCGGCGGCCCCGTTCGTCGACCCCGCCGAGACGATTGCGGGCCAGGCGCACCCCCTCGACCCGGTCCGAACCGGTGATTTCAAGCGAGGTCAGCAGACTGCGGATTGCGACCCCTTCCCGTTTCGCTTCGATGATTTCCTCGTCGGTCACGCTCAGCAGCTCCTCGACCCCGAGAATGCAGATCGAGACCTCTTCGGCGCCGAGCCGCAGGGCACTGCGGGCGCAGTCGAAAGCGGTGAAACCGCCGCCGATCACGACCGTGCGTCGGCCCACGGCGGGCCGGTCACCGGTATTGATGCGGACCATGAAATCGAGTCCGCTGTGCACACCCTCCCGGTCGGTGCCGGGGATATCCAGTTCGTAGGCGCTATAGCAACCGGCGGTGACGACCACGGCGTCGTGACGCTCGAGCAGGTCGGCCAGGGTGACATCGGCACCCACCCGCACACCGTATTCGATCTCGACCCCCAGAGCGGTGATGAAGCCGACTTCTTCGTCGATGACACTGCGCGGCAGCCGGAAGGCGGGAATGCCGAAACGGAGCATGCCCCCGGGGGCGCTCTCCATCTCGTATATCTTCACGCGGTGGCCGAAGAGGGCCAGCGAGTGAGCGCAGGCCAGTCCCGCGGGACCCGCCCCGACGATACCGACCTCGAAACCCGAGTCGGGGAAGCGGAACTCCCCAGGCGGGACGTCCAGAGACCGGCCGTCGGCGGCAACCCGTTTGAGGTGGCAGATTCCGACCGGCGTCCCCAGATCGGGATCGCCGTGACGGCAGGCTTCTTCGCAAGGCCGGGAACAGATCCGCCCCAGAACTCCGGGCAGCAGATTGGAGGCACGATTGATCAGCCAGGAGGCATCGAGATCATCCCGGCTGTTGGCCAGGATGTACCCGGGGATGTTGGTGTGGGCCGGGCAGGCCCACTGGCAGGGGATGTTGCTCCGGATATAGTCGATGTCCTGCGGGTGGGTGGAGACCGCCGGTTCGGGATCGCAGCACAAACCCGCCCCGCTCCCCTCCGCTGTGCTCTGATCGGACATGTCGACCCCTCCCGTCACGCAGGCACGATCATTGCTGCCCGAACGAGAGCACAGAGTATCAATCGGGAGGTCGGGAGGCAACCATCCCGGAATACTATCCCGACCGGGTCCCGTGCCCGGGGTCGGGTTGTTCTGGACATTTATTTATTATTATCTAAATTACTTAATAACAGGAATACTGTGAACGTGAGTGCGGAGGGAGAGCAAGATGGAAATGACGATCACGATGCCGGGTGGCGGCAAGGTCGATGCCCATGTGGGCCCGATGGTTATCGAGACCGACCAGGACAGAACGGCCCCGGCCCCTTTCATCCTCTTTCTGGCTTCACTGGGAACCTGTGCCGGCATCTATGTGGCTTCTTTCTGTCAGCGTCGTGGTATCCCGCACGACGGGATCAGGATCGTTCAACGCATGAAGACCGATCCGATGACCCGTATGATCGGCGAGATTGAACTCGACATCCAGCTCCCGCCCGATTTCCCCGAGAAATACGCCGATGCCGTCGTACGCGCCGCCGAGCAGTGCGCGGTCAAGAAACACCTCGAGAATCCCCCTCGCTTCACGGTTCGCACCTCGGTTCCCGAAATGGCCTTCTGAGTCGACGGCCGGTCCGGCGGCACGGATCCGCTGCAGCACCAAATCGGCACCCGCCTGAGCACCGGTTCGATCGTGGCCGCTCTTTGCCCGATTGCACCGCCGTGCAATCTTGTGCTATTTCACTTACGAGAGACAGACCGCTGCCCCGGCGATCGTGCGGGTGTGCGGTCGGTCAAGCCTAAGAACCATTCTCAAGAAGGGTCTCCCGCCTCATGGCACGACTCTCAGGCTTACCTGGGACCCGAACCCTCAAGAACCGCATCAGTGAGCTGGAAAGCCAACTCCACGAACGGGAGAAAGAGCTTACCTGCCTGTTCGCTCTCTCCGACCTGATGGAGAAATCGGGGCTCGGGATCGAAGACCTCCTGCAGAAGATCGCCGAACTCATCCCCCCCGCCCTGCAGTACCCGGCAACCGCCTGGGCCCGGATCGCCTATGACGATCGGGAGTACACAACCGACTGGTACCGTGACACACCGTGGCGCCTGAAGCGTGAGATATCCGTCAGCAATGCAGCCGGCGGCTGTATCGAGATCGGGTATTCCGAGCAGCCCCCGGAGAGCGATATCGGCCCCTTCCTGCAGGAGGAGGGACACCTCCTGTACATCATCGCCGAACGGATCGGCCGTGCGATCGAACGCCGGGTCGGCCTGGAGCAGCTGAAATTTTCCGAAGATCTCATGCGATCGATTCTCGATTCGCTGCCCGCCGGAATCGTCGTGGTGGATCGGGAGACCAGAACGATTACCGACATGAACCCCGCCGCCGCCGCCATGATCGGTGCTGAACGCGACCGCATCATGGGTCATATCTGCCACGATTTCATCTGCCCCTACAGTCGCGGTGCCTGTCCGATCTGCGATGGGGGCCAGAGCGTCCGAAACAGCGAGTGCACCCTGCTGACGATCGACGGCAAGGAGGTACCGATCCTCAAGAACGTCCAGGAAGCCACTCTGCGCGGTCGACCGCACCTGGTCGAAAGCTTCGTCGACTACACCGAGCTGGGCGAGGCCCGTCAGGCGGCTGAAGCCGCCAATGTCGCCAAAGGCGAGTTTCTCGCCAACATGAGCCACGAGATACGCACTCCTATGAACTCGGTGATCGGTTTCACCGACATGCTGCTCGACACGGAATTGACCGACGAGCAGCGTGATTTTGCGGCCACGATCAAGAGAAGCGGGGAATCCCTGCTCACCCTCATCGATGACATCCTCGATTTCTCCAAGATCGAAGCCGGCAAGCTCGACTTCGAGTCGATCGATTTCGATCCCGAGATCATGGCTCATGATGTGTGCGAGCTGATCCGGCCCCGGATCGGCACCAAACCCGTGGAAATGCTGCTGCGCATCGGCGACGATCTGCCCGCCCAGGTGCGCGGTGATCCCGGTCGCTTCCGCCAGGTTCTAACCAACCTGATGAGCAATGCCGCGAAATTCACTCCCGCCGGCGAGATCGAACTGTCCCTCGATGTCGAGGAAGAGACGGACATGCAGATCAAGCTGCACGCTGCGGTGCGGGACACCGGCGTGGGCATCGAACCGGAACGGCTCCCCTCTCTTTTCGAACCCTTCACCCAAGCCGACGGATCCACAACCCGGCATTACGGCGGTACCGGACTCGGTCTCTCGATCTGCCGACAGATCTCCAGCATGATGGCGGGTGACGTCCGGGTCGAAAGCGAACTGGACGTCGGCAGTACCTTCCACTTCTCCGCCTGGCTCGAACGGGCCGAGTCCAGAGCGGAGCCCAGACTCCAGAGTGTCTCACTGGCCGGAGTACGAGCCCTGATCATCGACGACAATCCCACCAACCTCGAGATCCTGCAGCATATTCTCGAACTGGCCGACATGCAGGTAACCGGCGTACAGAACCCCGGGGACGTGATCGATGAGATCGAACGGGCTTACTCGGCCGGTTCTGCTTTCGATATCGCCATTCTGGACATCCAGATGCCGGGAGTGAGCGGGTACGATCTTGCCAGCCGGATCAGAGCCGGTGACAGTCCCTGGGCAGACATGCCCCTGGTGGCTCTCTCCTCACTGATGGATCGGGATGCCGCCCGCAGCGCCAAGGTTGGTTTCAATGGATTCCTGAGCAAACCGATACGGCGCGAAAAGATCTACCAGATGCTGGAAAGCGTCCTGGGAGAGAGGCGTATCTCCGTTCCCGGCCGGCCGGCCGGATCCCCCGCAGTGATGACCCAGTACTCGCTGCGTGAGAGAATCAAGCATTCAACACGCATCCTGCTCGCTGAGGACAATCCGGTGAACCAGAAACTGGCTGTTCTCATGCTCACCAAGGCAGGATACACCGTCGATGTGACCGGTAACGGCCGGGAGGCGATTGAACTCTTCACGGCGTCACCCGAATCGTACGACCTCATTCTCATGGACATCCAGATGCCGGAGATGGATGGCTTCGAGGCCACCCGGACCCTGCGCGAGCAGGGAGTTGACATCCCCATCATTGCCATGACGGCCCACGCCATGAAGGGCGATCGTGAAGCCTGTCTCGAAGCGGGGATGAACGACTACATCACCAAACCGATCAAGCGTGAAGTTGTGTTCCAGATCCTCGAGAAGTGGGTTTTTTGACCCATACCACCAACACACGCCCGGAAAGTGAGAGCCTGACATGACCAGCTCGCACATCACTGTCCGCCCGATCCATCTGATTGCCGGCAGTCTGACCGCTGCGATGGTGCTGTTCGGTTCCATCCCGGCCGGTCCCCCTGCCGGAGCCCGAACCTCACCGCAGGATCTCGACCTCGTCGCCCCGAGCGAGATGCGGGACTTCATCGATCGGTATTCCACCAACCGGGCGGGGCTGCAGCGTTTCTATTCGATCGGTTCCTCCCCGGTCCGCCTCGACCGGCTCGATCGGTTCTACCGCGAGTGGCGGGAACGCCTCGAGGAAGTGGATTTCACGCCCCTGGACCTGTACGGGCGAATCGACTGGCTGCTGATGCGCACCCATCTGGACCGTGAACTCGTCCGGATCGAGCACGAACGGGAACGGCTCGCGGAAGTCGAACCGCTCATGCCGTATGCCGCCGCGATCATCGAGTTCGAGGAATCCCGCCGGCGCATGGAACCCCTCGATCCCCGCCAGGCTGCCGAACGGCTCAATACAATCACCGAACAGGTCGAGAAACTGCAGCAAGCGATGCAGGACAGTCTGCAGGCAGCCGGTCCCGAGGGTGAGTTCTATCTGGGCCAGCCGATCGTGTTGCGGGCGACCCGGATCTCCAACCAGCTCATCCGCACCCTCAAGAGCTGGTTCGAGTACTTCACGGGGTATCAGCCCATGTTCAACTGGTGGACCAACGATGCCTATGAAAAGGCCGATAAAGCTCTCAAGGATTATGTGAAATTCTTGCGGGAGAAGGTCCTCGGCGCCAAAGAGGGCGAACCGGAACCGGTCATCGGCGATCCGATCGGGCGCGAGGCCCTGCTGGACGAACTGGCCTTCGAAATGATCCCCTACACCCCCGAGGAACTGGTCGAACTGGCCTGGGAGGAATACCACTGGTGCGAGAACGAATATAAGCGGGCGGCCGGCGAGCTGGGCTACGGGGATGACTGGCAGGCCGCGGTGGAGTACGTCAAGACCCTGCATGTGGCGCCGGGACGGCAGGACAGCCTGATCCGCGAACTGGCCACCGAAGCCATCCGCTTCCTGGACGAACACGAGCTGGTCACCATCCCCGAGCTGGCCCGGGAAACCTGGCGGATCGAGATGATGAGCGAGGAGAGCCAGCAGACCACCCCTTACTTCACCTACGGGGGGCAGCGGATCAACGTCTCCTACCCGACCGACAGCATGACCTATGAACAGAAGCTGATGAGCATGCGGGGCAACAACATCCACTTCTCCCGCGCCACGGTTCAGCACGAACTCATTCCCGGCCATCACCTGCAGGGCTTCGCCGCCGAACGCTACCGCACCTGGCGCCGGGTTTTCCGGACCGCCTTCCTGGTCGAAGGGTGGGCCCTGCACTGGGAGATGCTGCTCTGGGATCTCGGTTTTCCGCAAAGCCCCGAGAACCGGATCGGGATGATCTTCTGGAGGATCCACCGGGCCGCCCGGATCATCGTCTCGCTCAAGTTCCACCTCGGCGAGATGACTCCGGAGGAGATGATCGACTTTCTGGTCGAGCGGGTCGGGCACGAACGCGACGGCGCCACCAGCGAAGTCCGCCGCTATGTGGGCGAAGCCTACGGGCCGCTCTACCAGTGCGCCTATCTGGTCGGCGGCTGGCAGCTGCGGGCGCTGCACGGCGAGCTGGTCGGATCGGGGCAGATGACGAACCGGGCCTTCCACGACGCCGTCCTGCGTGAAAATTCAATCCCGATCGAAATGATCCGGCTCGGCTTGACCGCAGAGACACCGCGCCGCAACTGGCGTCCCGGCTGGCGTTTCAAAGACGACTGAAGGTTTCTCCGACAGGCTCCTGAAGCGCTAAACAGCACCTCCTCCCGTACGTCGGATAGACAGAGAGGAGGTGCGGATATGGCTACTGTCTGGCGCAACCCTCATTGTGATATCCGGGAAGAATCCCGCACCGTGACCGAGCAGGCAACGGCGCTCGCTCTGAGCCTGGTCGTTCTGGGCTTTCTGTCGGTGCGCAGCTTCACCGTCCAGGCCTACACCGGAGCGGGGCGAACCGAATTCATCGACATAGAAGACATTCCCGAAACCGAACAGCTCAAGCGTCCCCCCGCCCCCACCCGGCCCCAGATGCCCGTGGCGACCGAATCCGAGGACGTACCCGCCGACGTCACGATCGCCGACACCGATCTCGACCTCGAGGCCGTCATGCCCCCCGATCCCGCCCCGCCCGGCGCCGTGCAGCGAACCGAGCCCGAGCAGCAATACTGGATGTTCTGGGAAGAACAGCCCGAAGTCATCAAACGGGTACGGCCGAAGTACCCGGAAATCGCCCGCCAGGCCGAAGTGGAGGGATCGGTGATCGTTAAACTATGGATCAGTGCCAGAGGCGATGTCGACCGGGCTGAAGTCGTCATGGCCGATCCCCCGGGCATCTTCGAACAGGCCGCCCTCGAAGCCGTGCGGCAGTGGAAGTTCAAACCCGCGAAACAACGGGATATGGCCATTCCGGTGATGATGGCTCAACGGGTCGATTTCGTTTTGAAGGATCGAATTCCACCCGGATATTTCATACGATCCGGATAAACCGGAACCGCTCCGCCTACGTTTCATTATTGAGCGGGAGGCGGATGACCATGTCGGACTGGCGGAACCCGAAATACGATCTGCGTCGTGAGGCGCACCCTGTCTTTGCCCAGGCACTGTCTCTGAGTCTGGCCGTTATCACTCTGCTTTTCCTGACCAGCCTCTCCTTCGAACCCGCTCCCCGCGAGGGCGGCGGCGATTACGAAATCATCGATATCGAAGAGATCCCCGAGACCAATCAGCTCAGGGCGCCCGCCCCCCCGACCCGGCCGCAGATGCCCGTACCCACCATGGATGAAGATGTCCCCGAGGATATCACCATCCCCGATACCGATCTGAGTCTGGACATTCCCCTGCCCTCGGCGCGCCCCGCTCTGGGAGGCGGCCGTAACGGCATCGCCGGATCGGGGGAAAACCGGGTTCATACCGCCTGGGAAGAAGCCCCCATGCTGACCCGGATGGTCATGCCCGATTACCCGCCCGACGCCCGCTCGCGGCGACTCGAAGGATTCGTGGAACTGCGCATCGTCGTGGATGCCTCGGGCAACGTGACCGAGGCCGATGTCGTCCGGGCCGATCCGCCGGGGATCTTCGAGGATAAGGCCATCGAAGCGATCATGAAGTGGAAGTACCGGCCGGCACGGCTGCGCAATGAACCGGTTTCGGTACGGATCACCCAGACGGTCGAGTTCACCCTGCGGGGACGCTGAACCGGCCCACCCCTTTCGCCCTCGCTACAACAGATACCCCTCGATCGTCCTGACCGGGTGTTCCGCCGCCGGAACTGTACTCCGACCGGTTCCTCAGAGAGTCGCGATCACGAGCCCGGCTGCCAGGAAGACATTGGTGGCCAGATTCCAGGCCACGTTGGCCCCCAGAGCGGGGACCGGAACCGGTTCGCGCGGCGCCGTGAGCGCCCAGCGCACCGGCCCGAGGAGGAGCACCGAAGGGAGCATCGCCGCCAGAGCCAGGGGCGGCAGCCAGCTTGCAAGCACCGCCGCCAGGATCGAAAGGGGAGTCAGCAGCGCCGCGACGGTATAGACGATCGCCGCCGCCGGTCGTCCGAGGACGATCACCAGATGGCGGCGTCCGCCGGCCCGGTCGGCATCCTCGTCGGGGAATTCGTTCAGCAGCAGCAGATTGAAAGTCATGAAAAAGGCCGGCAGACCGGCCGCCACGGCCGCGGTCGGAAGGGTACCGTCCTGCATAGTCGCCACCCCCACCACCGCCAGCCAGCCCAGACCGAGACCGGCTGCGACCTCTCCCAGTACCCAGCGGGCCAGGATATCGGAATAGGCCAGGACCAGGATCGCCCCGATCACGATGAAGGGCAGGACAATCATTCCCAGCCGGGTCAGGAACCAGAGCCCGATGCCGAGCCCGACCGCCGCACAGATCAGACTGTAGACGAACGCCCGACGCCGGCTGAGACGTCCGCCGGGGATGGTCTTGCTCCCCCCGGAGAAAGGCGTGGGCTCGGTACGATCATCGATGCCGGTCCGGGCGTCGCTGACCTCATTCATGACATTGACGGCGATATGCAGTGCCAGCAGGGCGATGAAGGCCAGCACCGTGTGGACCGGGTCGACGTGTCCCTCCCAGGCCGCTGCGGCCGCTCCCGCCGCCGCCAGGGTGACCGGTAGAATCAGAAAGGGCGCGCGCGACACCCCGGCATAGGCTGCGATCCTCGACATTCATCTTCCTCCTTGCCCGCTGCGCCCGCCGTCAGCAGTCCGGTTTGCGTTCAGCATGCTGTGACGTGCGATCACAGCCGTCAACAGCGATATCGCCCGCCGCACGATATACATTTCGGACTGCCAAGAATTGTGGCCGGCGGACTCGGCCCGATGTACTTTTCCCCCCGCCGTCCCCGGGAATCTACCTCGCCGGACAGTCGTCCGGTGACAACCGTCCCCCGCGGTCATCGGGGTCGATTTGAACCTGTCGGGGAGTGGCCGCTGCTACTACAATACGGGTTCTGAATTCACAAGCCCAGCGACAAGGACGGTACGATCGTATGGACGTTCAGCTAGGCAACCTGATCGAGAAACTCCGGCAGGAGGGGGTGGAGGAAGCCCGTCGCGCCTCGGAGGAGATGATCGCCGCGGCCCGCACCGAAGCCGACGGCATCCTCGCCGAAGCTCGAGCTGAAGCCGACCGGATCCTCGCCGAAGCCCGGGCCGAAGCCGACCGGCTGCAGAGCAACGGCGAGTTGGCCCTGCGGCAGGCGGGCCGTGACGCCGAACTGCTCATGAAGAGCGAGATCACCGCTCTTTTCGACCGGGTCTTTCAGCGCACGGTCGCCGAGACATTGAAACCGGATGTCCTCACCAGGATGATCACCGAACTCCTGGCGGGCTGGGATGAGGGTGGCCGGGCCGAGATCGTCCTGAGCGCCGATGACCTCGCGGCTCTCGAGAAACAGCTTTTTGCCGCCGTCGGCGAGGAACTGCAAAAGACCGTCACACTGACCCCGTCGGACGAGGTCGCGCACGGGTTCCGGATCGGCCGCGAGGGAGAAAACGCCTGGTACGATTTCACCGACGAGAGCATCGCCGAAGCTCTGAGACAGTTCCTGCAGCCGCGACTCAAGGAGATCCTGGACGGCACGGATGGATAAGTTCTTCTATCTCATCGCCCAGCTTCCCCGGCTCAGCTTCGACGACGGGCCGCCGATCTCGATCGAGGTCTTTCTCGAAGAAGCCCGCAAGTGGATGCGCCCGTCCGAATACCGTCTGCTGGCCGGGATCGATCTCTTCGACACCTCGACCGCGAAAAGCCGGGCTCCCGAGCTGGTCCACGCCTACCGCGTCTTCGAACGGGCCTTCCGCACCGATCTGGCGCAGTGGCGCGAGGCCGCCCGTGCGGGCGATGAGTACGTCCCCTCAACTTTCTCCCCCGCCCTGGTGCGGGGCGCCGATCCCCTCGCTACCGAACGGAATCTCCTCGAACACCGCTGGCGGTTCCTCGAGGAACGGGAGGCGGATCACCATTTCGACCTGCAGTTCCTGATCATCTACCACCTGAAACTCCAGATCCTGAGCCGCCTCGCGTCGTTCGACACCGAGTGGGGCCGGCAGGTGTTCCAGGAAGTGAGCGGGATACGAGAATGACGCAACAGACAGGCGTGATCACGGGCATCAACGGCAATATGATCACCGTCGAGTTCGAAGGGTCGGTCGCCCAGAACGAGGTGGGTTTCGCCCTGCAGGGCGAGCAGCGGCTCAAGTCCGAGGTGATCCGGATCCAGGGTAACCTCGCCTTCATGCAGGTGTTCGAGAGCACAAAGGGCCTGGGGATCGGAGACGAGGTGGAGTTCACCAGCGAACTCCTCTCGGTTCAGCTCGGTCCCGGCCTGCTCGAGCAGATCTACGACGGCCTGCAGAATCCCCTGCCAGAACTGGCCGCCGAGTACGGCTTTTTCCTGCCCAAGGGTATCATTCTCGACGCCCTGGGAGACCGGACATGGCACTTCACCCCCCTGGTCGAGACCGGAGCCAGGGTGACCGGCGGCAGCCGTCTCGGACACGTGCCCGAGACCCACTTCACCCACTTCATCTTCGTGCCCTTCAATTTGACGGGGGAATGGGAGATCGTTTCGATCGCCGGCGAAGACGACTATTCGGTGCAGGACGTGATCGCAACCGTGCGCGACGAGCGGGGCGCGACCCGCGAGTTGATGATGCAGTTCGACTGGCCGGTCAAGGTGCCGATCACCACCTACCGGCGCAAACTGATGCCGACCGAACCGCTGACCACCAACGTACGCATCATCGACACCTTCTTCCCCGTCGCCAAGGGCGGCACCTACTGCATCCCCGGCCCGTTCGGGGCCGGCAAGACGGTCCTGCAGCAGATCACCAGCCGCCACGCCGAGGTGGACGTGGTGGTGATCGCGGCCTGCGGCGAGCGGGCCGGCGAGATCGTCGAAACGATGCGCGAGTTCCCCGAGCTGAGCGACCCCCGCACCGGGGGACTGCTGATGGAGCGCACCATCATCATCGCCAACACCTCCTCGATGCCGGTGGCGGCCCGGGAAGCCTCGGTCTACACCGCCACCACCCTGGGCGAGTACTACCGCCAGATGGGCCTGAATGTCCTGCTTCTGGCCGACTCCACCTCCCGCTGGGCCCAGGCGATGCGCGAGATGTCGGGCCGGCTCGAGGAGATCCCGGGCGAGGAGGCCTTCCCCGCCTACCTGGAATCCCGGATCGCCCAGTTCTACGAGCGGGCCGGTCTGGTCGAACTCGAGACCGGAGAGATCGCCAGCCTGACCATCGGAGGAACGGTCAGCCCGGCCGGCGGCAACTTCGAAGAGCCGGTTACCCAGTCGACCCTGAAGGTGGTCGGGGCTTTCCACGGTCTGTCGCGCGAGCGCTCCGACGCCCGCCGCTATCCCGCCATCGATCCCCTCGACAGCTGGTCGAAATACACCAGCGCGGTGCCCGCCGGGGATGTCGCAAAAGCCCGTGATTTTCTGCGCAAGGGCTCGGACGTACACCAGATGATGATGGTCGTGGGCGAGGAAGGCACATCGATCCCCGATTTCGTCATCTATCTGAAATCGGAGTTCGTGGACGCGGTCTACCTGCAGCAGAACGCCTTCGATGAAGTGGATGCGGCCACACACCCCGAGCGGCAGGCCCGGGTGATGGCCAAGATCTGCGCCATCCTCGACCACGAGTTCACTTTCGCGACCAAGGACGAGGCCCGGCGAGCTTTCTATGATCTGCGACAGAAGTTCATCGACTGGAATTATGTTCGCATGGAGAGTGAGGATTTCGAGCGGATCGACAAAGAGATCGACACCCTCATCGGAGAGGGGGTGGCGTCATGAGGCGGGTCTACAACCGGATCCTGAGCGTTTCGGGTAACGTCATCAGCGTGCGCGCCACCGGAGTGGCCTACGAGGAGCTGGCCGAGATATCGACCTGGCATGGAAAATCGCTGGCTCAGGTGATCAAGCTCGAGGGTGACCTGGTCTACCTGCAGGTCTTCGCGGGCAGCCGGGGCATCGCCACCGACGCCGAAGTGCGCTTCCTCGGCCACCCCATGCAGGTCTCCTTTTCCGAGAACATGCTCGGCCGGATCTACAACGGTTCGGGGCAGCCCCGCGATGGCGGCCCTCCCATCACCGAGAACGTGATCGAGATCGCCGGACCGCCGGTCAACCCGGCCAAGCGCATCATCCCGAAGCGGATGATCCGCACCAACATCCCGATGATCGACGTCTTCAACTCGCTGGTGGCCTCGCAGAAACTGCCCATCTTTTCGGTCTCGGGCGAGCCCTACAACGAACTGCTGGCCCGGATCGCCCTGCAGGCCGAGGTGGATATGATCATCCTCGGGGGAATCGGCCTGAAATTCGACCAGTACATGTACTTCCGCAACACCCTCGAAGAGGGCGGTGCCCTGGGCCGGTCGATATTCTTCATCCATACCGCCGACGAACCGGTCGTCGAGGGGCTCATGGTGCCCGACCTGGCCCTGGCCGTGGCCGAGAAATTCGCCCTGCAGGGCAAAGAGGTTCTCTGTCTGCTGACCGACATGACCAACTTCTCCGACGCCCTGAAGGAAATCGCCATCACCATGGAGCAGGTCCCCTCGAACCGGGGCTACCCGGGCGACCTCTACAGCCAGCTCGCCTCGCGGTACGAGAAGGCGGTCGACTTCGAGGGTGCGGGCGCCATCACCACCCTGGCCGTGACGACCATGCCCGGCGACGATGTCACCCACCCGGTGCCCGACAATACCGGCTACATCACCGAGGGGCAGTTCTACCTGCGCAACGGCCGGATCGAGCCCTTCGGCAGCCTGAGCCGACTCAAGCAGCAGGTCAACGACGCCACCCGTCCCGACCACCGGGCCATCATGGACGGCATGATCCGCCTCTACGCCTCCTACAAGGAGACCGAAGAGAAACGGGCCATGGGATTCCGCATGAGCAGCTGGGACGATAAACTGCTCAAGTACGGTGGGATGTTCGAATCGGGAATGATGGACCTGAGTGTGAATATCCCGCTCGAAGAAGCCCTCGACCGCGGCTGGAAGATCCTGGCCGAGTGCTTCACTTCCGAGGAGACCGGGTTGCGTTCGGAGCTGATCAAGGAGTACTGGCCCGAAGAGATGACTGTCACAACCGGAGATGAAGACGCGGAAACCGCGGCCGAACCTCCGCCCGACTCCGGCGCGGCCCAAAGTGCGGATGAGAGCGAAGAGGAATCCGGACATCAATCCGCCGATGAGGAACCGGACGAGGCCTGAACCGACGCGAATCAACGATGCCGAAAGTCCGCCTGACAAAGAACGAGCTCAAGAAGCAGAAGGATGACCTGAAACGGTTCACCCGCTATCTGCCCACGCTCGAACTGAAGAAAAAGCAGCTCCTGCAGGAGATCAGGAAAATCCAGCAGGACGTACAGCGGACCGAGACGGTTATCCGGATGACCGAGCGCGAGGTCGAGGAGTGGGCGGGTGTATTCGCCGACGAGGTGGACCTGCGCGAATACCTGAAGATCGGCACCGTCGTCACCGGCGAGGGAAACATCGCCGGCATCGACATCCCTGTCTTCGAGGACGTGGTCTTCGAGGATATCCGGTACGATTTCTTCACCGTACCGTTCTGGGTCGATGCCGCCCTGGCCGTCGTCAGGAACCAGATCAAACGGGGCATCGAACTCGAGATTCTGGCCGAACAGGAGCGGATCGTCCGCGAGGAGCTGCGCATCACCATCCAGCGGATCAAGCTCTTCGAGGAAGTGAAGATCCCCGACGCCCGGGAGAACATCAGGAAGATCCGGATCTTTCTCGGCGACCAGCAGACGGCCGAAGTCGTACGCGGCAAGATCGCCAAGACCAAGGTCGAACGAAAGCGGGAGGCACAGGGAATCGCATGATCGTCCCGATGCGCAAAGTCACGCTCCTGCTGAGCGCGCGGCAGCGAACCGAGGCTCTGAAAAAGCTGCGGCGGCTGGGGGTTCTGCACGTGGCCAACGTCCAGCCCCCGAAGCACGAATCGATCCAGAGCCTGCAGGACGAACTGGCCGAGATCGACCGGGGTCTCGAGCTGCTCCCCCCCGGTGTACCCGAGAGCATACCCGAAAGCGCCCGCGAGCGACTCGATGACGAACCGCTGCAGATCGCCCGGATGATCGACGGGTACGACCAGAGCCGGGCCAACCTGGCAAGCGAGCTGGCCGAGTACCGCGACATCCGGTCGTGGTACGACCGGTGGGGCCCGGTCTCGCACGACGATATCGAGATTCTGCGCCGGGCGGGCATTCTGGTCCGGCTCTATGTCGCCGACAAGCGGAGCTTGAAATTCCTGCCCCCCGAAGCACAGATACAGATCGTGCGTCAGGAGGCGGGGACGGTGTACTTCGCCCTGTTCTGCGAGGATCCCGGCCACAAGCTGCCCTTCAAGGAACAGCTCGTACCCCGGATCGAGATGGCCGATCTCGACCGGCTGATCGCCCGCCTCGAGGAGCAGATCGCCGAGGTGGACGAACTCATCGCCGGTCTGGCCGCGGCCCGGGACAAACTCGCCGCTCACCGCGCCGATCTGCTGCAGCGGCTCGAGATGCAGGAAGTCCTGCACGGCATGGGTGCCGAAGAACGCTTCGTCTGGCTGCAGGGTTTCTGCCCGGCCCGCATCGTACCCCAGCTGACCGCAGCCGCCGAAGAGAACGGCTGGGCCTGGATCGTCGCCGAACCCGACCCCGATGACGATGCTCCCACCCTGGTCGAGAATCCGAAGTGGCTGCGCATCGTCCAGCCCCTGTTCGATTTTCTGGGTACCCTGCCGGGGTACCGTGAATTCGACATCAGTTTTCCCTTCCTGCTCTTTTTCAGTCTCTTCTTTGCGATGATCGTGAGCGATGCCGGCTACGGACTCGTCTTCGTGGTCGCGGCCTTCATCGCTTCCCGCAAGGCGGGTCCGGAGGCACCGAAAGAAGCCTTCTTCCTGGTCTACGTACTCGGCGGTGCGACCATGCTCTGGGGGCTGCTCTCGGGCAACTGGTTCGGGTATGAGGATATCGGCCGGCTTCCTTTCTTCAACTGGGCGCTGATTGACTCGATCGACGCCTTCAGCGACACCAACCAGAACACCCTGATGTACCTCTGCTTCCTGATCGCCGTGATCCACCTGAGCGTGGCTCACGCCCTGCGGGCCTGGCGGCAGATCAACACCCTGAAAGCCATCGCCGAGCTGGGCTGGATCGCCATCATCTGGACGCTCTTCTTCGTGGCCGGCCAGCTGGTCCTGGGCGAGGGGTACGAGGCCCCCACCTTCACCGGGCTGCTTTTCGCCGGCGGTTCGGCCGCGATCCTGCTCTTCGCCAATTTCAGGAAGAACATCCTCACGGGGATCCTGATCACCCTGGGCGACCTGCCGCTCTCCATCATCAGCTCCTTCTCCGATGTCGTCTCCTACCTGCGCCTCTTCGCGGTGGGGTACGCCTCGGTGATCGTCGCGGCAAGCTTCAACGACATGGCCCTGGCCGGGGGAATCAGCGGCCCCGTAGCCGGTCTGGGGGCCGCCTTGATCCTGTTGCTCGGCCACTCGCTGAACATCGTCCTCTGCCTGATGGGGGTGATCGTGCACGGGGTGCGCCTGAATCTGCTCGAGTTCTCGGGGCAGCTGGGCATGCAGTGGTCGGGGCGGGAGTACCGGCCGTTCAGCGAGTGAGCGGCCCGGCGACGGAAATACGTGGTAACGTTTTGCACGGGTAAGAAAGGACAGAAACTGTGATCGATGGACTGGGTGACCTGAATCTCTCTCTCGTGCTGAGCGCCGTGGGTTCGGCCCTGGGCACCGGAGTAGCGGGGATGGCTGCGATCGGAGCCTGGAAGAAGGCGTTCGCCCAGAACAAGGCGGCGCCCTTCATCCTGGTGGCTTTCGTGGGCATGCCCCTCTCGCAGACGATCTACGGCATGATCCTGCGCAACGCCATCCAGGCCCGGCTTCCCTCGACCGAGAGTTCGACCGCCGCCATCCTCATCGGCGCTTTGGCGGGATTGGCTATGGGACTTTCGGCCCTGATGCAGGGCCGGGCCGGGGCGAAAGCGTCCGACGCCCTGGGGGAAACCGGCAAGGGCTTCGCCAACTACATCATGGTCCTGGGGGTCATCGAGACGGTGGCGCTGTTCGTCATGGTCTTCGCCATGACCGCCCTGCCCGCGGTCTGATCACCCGACCGTCATACCACCCTTGAAACCGGATACGGGTGCAGGAGGAATCTCCTGCGCCCGTGTTCTCCCGTCCCTGATACTACCCTGGATGTAACCCTCAGGCCGGAGGAACCGCCAGCAGGGTTCTGATCTTCACTTTCGATTCCTTCGGGCTCGAGCCGCCGGGCATCATCTGACCGCCCGCACCGCCCGCTCCGGGGGTGATACCACCGCGGCCGCCCCGTCCACCCGTACCGCCAGTGCGCCCTCCACTGCCGGGGACGATGCCGCCCCCGCCACCACCGGTTATTCCTCCCTGACCTCGCCGGGCCAGTTCGCCCAGGCGGTCCCGATCCAGAATAAATTCGATGACGAGACCGATCTGTTGTCCCGGTTCGGCCCCGATCCCGAAAAGTCCTTCGGCGGCCGCCAGCGGAACGCTCATCTCCAGAACCGCGTACCCCCGGCTCATGGTACCGGCCGCCGTCAATCCCCGCTGGTCCTTAACCGGAGTGGCCAGGAGACCATCCCTGCTCCGCCTGACGACAGCGAGCGATTCGGGCTGACCGGGCAGCGGCGGTGTCCGGCTGCGTCCGCCCCCGGTCGCTCCGGGGCGTCCGAAATCGGTGGCAGGCAGGGAGGCAGGTGCATAACGAATTCCGACGTCGCGTTTCGCACCTCCCTCGGGATCGATCCAGATAATCGCGTAACCGGTGCGCAGGGTCTGCAGCCAGCCCTGTTCTCCCAGCCGGAGAGTCAGGTACAGGAACTCACTGTCGTTGGCCAGACCGGCGGTCATTCTCTTCTTCTCGACACTGAGAGTGGCATACCCGGCCCACTCGCCGTCATGACCGTCAATGACGATGTCACCGGTGTGCCAGTTGGCCGGAAGCTCCATCGTACGGCATCCTGCCGCGCAGAAGAGAATGATCAGCACGGGCAGCAGCCGGAGCCGCATCGCTGCAGGTCGATATCGTGAGAGTGCCATCTTTTCGTCCTTTCCGGATCCCCATGCCGCCACTGATCTCTCCTTCTCCGTCCGATAGACACCGCGGTCAGAGTCATCCTTCTCCTCTTGCGGGATCCCGTCTACCGCCGGATATACTCCTTCCGTTCAGACATTGCTTTCACTCCCGTCAAGGTCGAATCATGCGTCCTTTACGCTCGGCTCTGCTTATTCCCACCGTCATCGGTGGATTGTTCGCCTATCCCTCCGGTCTTGGCGCCCAGCCCGACCGCGGGTACTCGATCCCGCTGCTCGACCTGGCTTTCGAGACCGACCGCCAGGTCGTGGTGGACCGCGAACCGGGCCAGTATCTGGGACACCCCACCACCGTCCTGCTCGAGGACGGCCGGACGATGATCTGCGTCTACCCGAAGGGGCACGGCCGGGGTGCGATCGTCATGAAGCGTTCCGACGACGGCGGTCTCACCTGGAGCGAACGCCTGCCCGTACCCGAAAACTGGGCCACCTCCCGTGAAGTACCGACCATCCACCGGGTCACGGATCCGGCCGGAATCAGACGGTTGATCCTCTTCAGTGGCCTCTATCCCATCCGGATGGCGATCTCCGGGAACGACGGAGAGACCTGGACGCCTCTGGAACCGATCGGCGAGTACGGCGGGATCGTGGCCATGGCCTCGGTGGCCTGCATGACCGACGGCTCGTACCGGGCCTGGTTCCACGACGACGGCCGCTTCATCGCCGGCTCGGGCGAGGTCAAACCCGAACCCTACCGCTTCACCGTCTACGGCATCCGCTCGATCGACGGCGGCCTGACCTGGAGTGAGCCCGAGCCGGTCACGACCCACCCCGAGGCCCATCTCTGCGAGCCGGGTTTCGTACGCAGTCCCGACGGAGACACGATTGCCCTGCTGCTGCGCGAGAACAGCCGGCGGATGAATTCCTTCGTGATCTTCTCGCACGACGAGGGTCAGAGCTGGAGCGAGCCGCGCGAGTTGCCCGGAGCTCTGACCGGCGACCGGCATACCGCGAAATACGCGCCCGACGGACGGCTCTTCATCAGCTTCCGCGACCGCACTCACGAAAGTGTGACCTGGGGGGATTGGGTCGGCTGGGTCGGCACCTGGGAGGATATCGATGCCGGGCATGAAGGGCAGTACCGGATCCGACTGATGGACAACCATGTCGATGCCGATTGCGCCTACCCGGCGGTGGAGCTGCTCCCCGACGGCACCTTCGTGACGACCACCTACGGCCACTGGCTTGCGGACGAGGAACCCTTCATCGTCAGCGTACGCTTCCAGCTTGAAGAACTCGACGAGCGGGTGCGCTCCCGCGACCGTGCGGACACGTACTGATCGGGCTGGATATCTATCCGGAAGCCGGGGCCGGTTTCCGGTTCACTCGTCCGTGGCGGGGGAATCCTCCACCCCGGTGCCGACCTCCGTGCCGGCCTCGTCTTCGGCACAGCTCTGGTTCTCGAGAAGCTCTTCGAACCGGGTGCGCAGCGCGACGAACTCCTCATAGACAGCTTTGAGCCGGGCCTTGTTCGGCAGATCGAGGGTGCGGTACGTGATGCGTCCCAGAGCCTTATTGGCGCTTTCTCTCAACTGACGGAGCTGATCGGAGAGTTCCGCCTCCTCGTTCCAGGTCGGCACGTAATCGGTGGCGATCACGTCCTCGATGATCCCGCGTGCCGGAGGGAAATAGAAGTTGATCAGGGTGCGGGAGTGCAGCAACCAGGATTCAAGACAGGCATTCAGATCAGGCTTGCCGACCCGGTGCGAGTAGCGGATGAGGTAATCGATGGTGTTCTTGACCATCCACATTTCGTACTCGAGCTGACCGTGCAGCTCGGTGATTTCTTCGGCGGTGCGCGGTTCATCCTCGCAGGGAGCCAGGACCGGACCTTTCCGGCGGTCGGCCATGCGCCGATCGCCCTGCCTGCGATCAGCCTTTCTTCTGTCGCCCTCTCGTCTGTCGAACGGCATGGTGGACGCCTTTCCTGCCGGGACGGCCCGATCCCTCTCCAGCCGGGCTGGCTAAGATAACAGATATGTACCCGGGTCACTATCTCGTTCCCGCCCGGATACTCCGGAAGGGCACGATCGGTATCCGTACGGATACCTGTTCTACTCCTGGTCCGCTTCGACCTGAATCCGGGCGTCGATGGCAACCGCCCCTTCGGCATAGGCTACGAGCGGGTTGATATCCATTTCGGCGATCCGTTCGTGGCGTTCGGCCAGCTGACCGAGCCGCAGAATGGCATCGGCCAGCGCCTCGAGATCGCGCGGAGCCTCGCCGCGCACGCCTTCGAGCAGAGGGAACATCCGCACGCCGTGGATCATTTCCCGGGCATCGGTGTCGTGCAGGGGGCAGAGTCGCAGCACGACGTCTTTCATGACCTCGACATAGACACCCCCCAGACCGAACATCACCATCGGCCCCACCCCGGGCATCCGGGTGATCCCGACGATGGTCTCCCGGCCCATGGCAGCCATCTTCTGGACCACCACCCCGTCCACGACATCGGCGTGGGCGGCGACCGTGTCCAGCATCCCGGCTACCGCCTCTTCGACCGCGTCTGAATCCTCCAGGCCCAGGCTCACTCCACCGACGTCGGTTTTATGCACGATCCGCGGGCTGACGATTTTGATCGCCACGGGGAAGCCGAGTTCACCGGCGGCGACCGCAACCCGGGCGGCGAAGTCTTCTCCCTCACCCCGCTCGACATAGTCCCAGGGCAGGACCCGAATCCCGTACGCCTCCAACACCCGCAGGGCGTCGGGTTCGCTGAGTTTGTGTTGCCCGACGGCCAGGGTGGCGTCGATGATATTCTCGACTGCGTCATCGTCGGTTTCGAAAGTGACCGGGGAACCGAGGGGACGTGAGCGCTGGCCGGTGTAGCGGCACATCTGCCCCAGAGCCCGGGCGGCCGATTCGGGGAAGATGAAACCGGGCACGCCCGCTTCATGGAGCTGGGCCATCCCGGCCGGCAAGCCACGCTGGCCCATCAGCACCGCCAGCATCGGTTTTTCGGGATACTTGGCATTGACCCGCACAATCGCCCCGGCCACATCCTCGGTATGGATCCCAAGAGGCGGCACGAAAGCCGCGATGACGGCGTCCACCCCGGGGTCGGCCACCACACAGCTCAGGGCGTACTCGTAGATCTCGGCCGTGGCGCTGGCGATCATGTCCACCGGGTTACGCACGCTGGCCTCGGCGGGGAGCCGGTCGCGCAGCTTGGCCCGGGTTCCTTCGGTCAGGTCCCCCACCGTCAGGCAGTTCGCCTCGCAGGCGTCGGCGATGATGATACCCGGTCCGCCGGCATTGGTGACGATGGCCACCCGGTCACCCGCCGGCAGGGGCTGGTTCGAAAATGCCATGGCGTAATCGAAGAGTTCGTTGACCGACTGGGCCCGCTTGGCGCCCGCCTGGGCGATCAGGGCGTCGGTAGCCAGTTCGGTCTGAGCCAGGGCGCCGGTGTGCGAGGCGGCTGCCCGCTGCCCGGCCCCGGTCCGACCCGATTTGACGATGAAGACCGGCTTCTCCCGGGTCAGCCGGCGGCAGACCTCCACGAAGCGGGCCGGATTCCCGAGGCTTTCGAGGTACATCAGGACCAGGCGGGTGCTGGGATCCGAAAGCCAGTACTCGAGCAGGTCGTTGGCCCCGACATCGGCCTTGTTGCCCGAGGAAACAAACATCGAGAGACCGATCCCCAGACTGTTGGCGTAATCGAGGATACTCACCCCCATCGCCCCCGACTGGCTGAGGAATCCGACCGGGCCGGCGGGCGGCATGGCGGGCGAGAAGGTGGCGTTCATCTGCACCTCGGGATGGGTGTTGGTCACCCCCAGACAGTTGGGCCCGACCATGCGGATGCCGGTGCCTTCGAGAACCGCCATCAGTTCCTCTTCGCGGGTCACACCTTCTCCGCCGATCTCGCGGAAACCGGCCGAGATCACGACCAGCCCCTTCACACCGGCCTCGACGCACTCCTGAGCAACCCTGATCACGAGGTCGGCCGGTACCGAGATGACGGCCAGATCGACTTCTTCGGGCACCTCTGAGATCGAGGAATAGGCCCGGATCGAGTGGATCGAGGCGGCGGCCGGGTTTACCGGATAGATCGGCCCGGTGAAGCCGTGCTCGATCAGATTGTGGACGATCTGCCAGCCGATCGAATCGGAACGGCGTGAAGCCCCGATCACGGCGATCGACTGCGGTTTCAGAATGGAATCGAGATCAGCCATGGCTCCTCTCCGGTGACTGATGGGCCCGGATCGTCAGGGTACTCCCGGGCGCACAGGATGTGCAATACGACCGGCTCCTGCAACCGCACACGATTTCCCTCAGATCGCGGAATGCACACCGGGAGATGGCAGGAGTCGGGTCACCGGAATCCTTCATTCCCTTGTATGCAACAATATCCGGCACGGACCGTACTGTACTGATATAGGGATAAGCCCTATAGCTATCGTCTTAATAATCGGGAGAAAGTCGGAAAGGGAATCATGAACAATCAGGATCCTCAGACATTGCTCCCACTGACCCCCCTCACCTTCCACGTCCTGCTTGCCCTGGCGGACACCAACCGGCACGGATACGGGATCATCAAGGAAGTGTCGAGCCGCACCGACGGGCAGATGGAGCTGGAAGCGGGTACCCTCTATGCCGCTCTGAAGAGGATGCGGGACGAGGGGTTGATCGAGATCATTCCCTCGGCGGAGAGGCCAGCCAGCGAAGACAGTCGCCGGCGCACCTACCGTCTGACGACGTTCGGCCGAGGCGTCCTGCAGGCGGAATCCACGAGATTGGCCCACTTGATCGGCGTTGTTGTCCAGAAAGAGGTTATTCCTCTCAGTTCCGCCCTGGGAGATGCACAATGACGGTAATGAATCGCTTCTTCTTCCGGCTGTATCGTCTCATCCTCGTTTTCTACCCCCGGGACTTCCGAACCGAGAGCACCGAAGAAATCCTGGACACCGTGCACACTCGTGTGTCGGAATTCCAGACCCATCGAAAGGGCTTTCCGGTACTCCTTACGCTCTGGGTTCGGGAATCATATGCCGTCATGAAAACGGGGCTGCAGATGCGTTTCGGCGGCACTGGTTCCTCACGCCCGCGATCGGCTGGTGAGGGGCAGAATTCCGGGACAACCCGGTTCGTGGAGACATCGTTCCGACACCTGCGTCAGAGCCTGCGGAACCTCAGGAAACGCCCCCTCTTTTCCGGCCTGGTAGTGACAACTCTCGCCCTGGGGATAGGAGCGTGCACGGTCATATACAGCCTGGTGAACGGGATCCTCATTCAGTCGCTACCCTACCCGGAGGCGGACCGGCTGGTAAAATTCTACCTGACGAATACCGAATGGCGCGATTCCGCACCCAACCCACGCTACCAGGAGATGTGGGACAGCATTCCCGTTTCCTATGCGATCTTCAACGAATTGAAGGGGGTAAACACGGTCTGCGAGAACATCGGCGTGTACGCCTGGGAAGAATATCGGATCAGCGGGCAGGAACACCCGGAAGTCGTCACCGGATACCTCGTATCCTCGCAGGTCTGGGATATCCTCGATATCCGGCCGCACCTGGGACGGATCATGCTGGCCCGGGACGACGAAATCGGCGCCCAGCGTGTCGCCCTGCTCAGTTTCGGCCTGTGGCAACGGTCATTCGGTGCCGATCCGGATATTGTCGGCCGGGTTCTGCATTCGAATGAGGACAACTACCTCATCGTCGGAGTGATGCCTCAGGATTTTTCCTTCCCGGCGGGTGAGGCCGAGCTCTTCACTTCTTTCTCAGACAGCGGCAAGCAATCCCGTTCTCCCTATCTGCATGCGATCGCCCGACTCAATCCCCGGATTTCGGTGCACGAGGCACAGCGGGAGATGGAAGCTGCGACACTCCGGTTGGAAGCAACCGGGGGGAACACGTTCGGGGCACGGTTCGTTCCTCTGGCCGAGGAGGTCGTCGGAGACGTTCGCTCGGCCCTGATGCTGCTGCTCTACGCCGTCGGGGCGGCATTTCTGATCGTCAGCACGACCGTAGCCAACCTCCTCTGTGTCAGGGCGGCGGAGAGACGACGCGAACTGGCTGTCCGCTCGGCCCTCGGCGAGAGCAGGGGACAGCTTTTCCTGCACATCTTTCTTGAGAGTCTGCTCGTTTCCGTCACGGGCGGTATCCTGGGACTGATCCTGGCGTTCATGGGATGGAAACCATTCGTCTCGATCCTGCCGTCGACGCTTCCCCGATTGTCAGAGATCGGAATGGATATCCACGTGCTTCTCTTCGCCGCCCTGCTCTCGGTTCTGGCCGGTATCTGTATCGGTCTGATAACGGTAATCAGCATCGGTCAGACGCGGCTTTCGCCCCTTCTTCAGGGTGCCGGCAGATCTCACGGAAAGGGACAGCGGCTTCATCGCGCACAGGCCGGTTTCATCATTCTGGAAACCGCGCTCACCTTTGCCCTCATGGTGGGAGCCGGTCTGGTGCTGAAGAGCTTCATCAATCTGACAACTGTCGAGCGCGGCTTCTCCTCAAGCAACCTGCTGACGTTCCGAGTGTCCCCTGAGGATGAGGATTTCTCCGAACAACGCATCGAAGATTTCCACCGCCTTCTCACCGAACGACTGGAGTCGCTGCCCGCAGTCCGGGCGGTGGCCGGAACCGACAATCTGCCGTTTGTGGGGGGAGCCTGGACCCGCACTGTGACGGTTGATTCTCAGGAAGGAGCGGTGCCGGCGACAGTCGAATGGAGCACCGTTACCGGCTCTTTCTTCCAGACGATGAACATCCCTCTGGTGGGCGGACGCACGTTCACCACCGAAGATGTCCGGACGCAGATACCGGTCGTCATCGTCAGTCAGTCTCTGGCACAGAGATTCTGGCCGACCGGCGAGGCTCTCGGTCGCCGGATCAAGCTCGGGGAACCGGAGCGTGACACTCCCTGGCTGACGGTCGTCGGCATTGCCGGCGATGTACGCCACCGCGGTCTGGATGTTGCCCCGACCGCCAGATTCTACCTGCCGGTGAGTCAGCACCCTGCTCCGAACCGGACGATCATCGTGCGGGCTGATACCGACCCGATCGATATCGTCGAAGCGGTCCGGAATACCGTCTGGAGCATCGAGCCGGAGCTTCCTGTTAAAGCGGTCAGCACGCTCGATGACCTGATCGTCCACTCCGTTGAGAACCCCCGCTTTCGCACGGTGGTGCTCGATGTCATCGCCGCCCTCGCCCTGACCCTCTCAATCGTCGGCATCTTCGGCGTACTGTCGTATTCGGTGACTCAGCGCAGGCATGAAATCGGGATCCGCATGGCGCTCGGCGCCAGAAGGAACATCATTGTGATGCATGTTCTGAAACGGGGACTGCTGCTGACCGGACTGGGACTGATCATCGGGCTCATCCTCACACTCGGTGTCTGTCAGACCCTGAGGGCTTTGCTCTTCGAAGTGCAACCGGCTGATCCCGGGATATTGTTGATGGCAGGTGCACTGCTTGTAATAACAGCGATCGCGGCAGGATTCATCCCGGCCTGCAAAGCAGCGCGGACCGACGCTCTCGACTCACTGAAGAGTCAGTAGAAAGATATCCAGCTCGTTACGGGCAGAACCGGGTCCCTGTCCGGCGGCCGGGGCAGGACATTCCGGGAACCGTTCTTGATCCCAGTCCGTACAGGGAAAGAGACACGGGAGTGGATTCGATTCCGTGGGGGGTTCCGCTCCGAAGAGCTGTCTTCTTTTCCACCCTTACAGTAAGGCATCCCGTGGACAGTCTCTGGCACGACCTGCGCACCGGCCTCCGCCTGCTGACCCGAAATCCGGCTCTGACCGCAACGTGTGTTCTGACTCTCGGCCTCGGGATCGGCACCGCCACCCTCATGTTCAGCATCCCGAACGGCAGCTTCTGGGAACCCCTGCCCTTCGAAGAGAGCGATCGACTGGTCTACCCGCTATCGGTCAACCTGGCTAGCGGCTCGACGGGCAATTCGCTGTTCCTGCATGATTTCCTCGACTTTCGCGAGCGTCAGACCACCTGTGAAGCGATTGGAGCCTGGTACTCCATAACGGTGAATGTGTCCAGCGCCGGTGATCCCCCGCAGCCCTATCGGGGAGCCTGCATCTCTCCGGCAGCTTTCCGGATCGTGAGGAGCCAGCCGTTCCTGGGACGCTTCTTCAGTCCCGAGGAAATGCAGCCCGGCGGTCCGCCGGTCATCATTCTCAGTCACCGGGTCTGGCAGGAGCGGTTTGCGGGCGATCCGGGCATCGTGAACCGGACCATCAGGGCCAACGGACAGAACGCGACGATCATCGGGGTGATGCCCGAGGGGTTCTTCTTCCCCGACAATCAGGACTGCTGGCTCCCCCATCGGCAGGATCCGCTGCTCATCGAACGTGGAGAGGGAGTCCCGGTCCAGACCATCGCTCGCCTGAAACCGGGCGTACACAGGGAACAGGCCCAGGCGGAGTTCAGCGCCATCGCCGCCGACCTCGCCATCGCGCACCCCGAGACAAACCGGAACCGTGGTGTCCGGCTCAACCGTCATTCCTGGATCTTTCTCGCCCAGCGGGAGGCAGTTCTCATCTACCTGATGCTGGCCGCCACGGTGATCGTTCTGCTGATCGCCTGCCTCAATGTCACTAACATCCTGCTCTCCCGGACCGCCGGCCGGATCAGGGAAATGGCCGTGCGGTCTTCTCTGGGAGCCAACCGGAGTCGACTCATCCGGCAACTTCTGATCGAGGCTTTCACGCTCGCCCTGCCGGGAATGTTCCTGGGTCTGCTCTTCTGTCAGATCGGATTGGAGTTTTTTTCCGTCGGTGTCGCCCGGACCCAGCCTCCCTGGTGGTTCCGATTTGATGTCGATCCGAACGTCCTGCTGTATGCCGGTGCCCTGATGTTCTTCACGACCCTCTCGGCCGGACTGATCCCTGCCCTGCAGGCGTCGCGTATCAGCATGAATGACTTCCTCAAAGAAGCGTCACGAAGCGCGACAGGATCCCGGGTCACACGCTCGAGTCGCTTCATGGTCATGACCGAGATCGCTTTCTCGGCCGGTCTGCTGTTCGCCGCCGGCCTGACGGTGAAGAGTATCCTGCACCTGAACGACTTCGATTTCGGGATCAGGAAAGAGAATGTCGTCTCCGCCCGGGTGCGATTGTCCGAGGCCGATTACCCGACCAGGGAGAGCCGGACGGCCCTCTGGGTCTCGATCGCAACCCGTCTGCAGGAACTGCCCGGGATACGCGGGTCCGCCGTGACACCTTTTCTGCCTCTGGAGGGAGCTGTGTGGGCACCGCTCGTTCCCCGGGGCCAGGCCGACCGGGAGGCTGACAGCTCTCCGGTCTCAGCCGTAAAGATGATCTCTCCCGGGTACTTCAACACCGTGGGGATCGAACTCCTGCAGGGACGGGATTTCACCCCGGCCGACGAAGCCGGCGCACCCCGGGTCGCCATCGTCAACACCCGCTACGCCGAGCGTCATCTGGGGGGCCTCGATCCGGTCGGGCAGCGCCTCGAGAGAGCCGGGACAGACACCGGTGAGCCGGGCTATATCGTGATCGGGGTCGTCGGCAACGAGTGGATCAACTCCGATAACTCCCCTGCTGAAGTCGTCTATACCTCCCTCTTCCAGGACGATCGGAATTTCGCCAACCTGGTTGTGAGAACACGGGGGGAGAGAGAAACGATCGTCGAGGCAATGCGTGAGGCCGTCGTCGAGCTCGATCCGCATCTGCCGGTGTACCAGATCCGGACAATGGATGAGGTCATCTACGATCAGACCTGGGCCTACTCACTCTTCGGCAACCTGCTGGTGATCATCGGTATCCTGGCCCTGATCCTGGCCTCGGTCGGTCTCTATGGGGTTATCGCCTTCACGGTCAGTCAGCGCACCAGGGAATTCGGTATCAGGAGCGCCCTCGGCGCCCGCCCGGGGAATATCATCGCCCTGGTCATGAAACAGGGTGCCCGTCAGCTGGGGAGCGGCATGTTGATCGGGGTCGGGCTGGCCTGGGTGTTCGCTCAGGGGATGAGGAATATGTTCTTCGGGGTAGTGCCGTCGGATCCTCTCGTGCTCTTCACCATTCTCCTGGTGCTGGGTACGAGCGGGATCGTCGCCTGCCTGTTCCCCGCCCGCCGGGCGGTGCGGATCGATCCATTGAGCGCGATGCGGCAGGAATAGGCCGAACCCGGATCTCGGCTACCCGCGAAACCCATCATATGGACAGGGCCGGCGCAAAGCCCCGATCACGGCGATCGATTCCGGTTTCAGGATGGGATCGAGATCAGATCTGTGCTTTCCCCCGGGATGACATGCCCGCCGCCCGACAGGCTGCTTCCCACTGCGGCCCCAGTTCCAGTTGCCCGATCCATGTTAGAAGATAGTCGGTATCGAGTTCGTCGGCCCGGATCTTGAGGATACCCGCCACATCATCTATCTGGCGCTGTGACCCTCCCGATCGGGCCCATTCGAGTTTGGCCAGGCATACATCTTCAGCGGTTGCGATACTCAGCTCCCGGCCCTGGAACTCGACTGTTTGCCGCCGCTCGAATTCCTGCCGGCTGAACGGACGGGACTTCCGTATGATCAGATCGACTTTCCATCCCGTCGCAAGGTCGATGATGTTAAAGATACTCTGTTGCCGCTGCGCTTCCAGGGCGGATTCCTCATCGACATAGTAGCGCTCCTCCCCAAGCAGTCTGATGAAGGCTCGCAGCTGTTCGACGGTCGGTGCGATCACGACATCGATATCCTGAGTGGCCCGCGGAACGCCGTGGAAGGAACTGGCGAAGGAACCCGTCAGCATGTAAGGGATACCGGCCTGATCGAGCGCCCCGAAAAGCCGCGAAAACAGCTCCGCCGTCGTCACCGTAACGATACCGGTACAGGAGCCGGATGAAAGGCGCACCGCAGAAGCTCCTGTTTCAGCAGACGATCCGTCCAATCCGGGTGCTGATGCCGCAAGCGGGTGAGCAGGAGTTCTCGTGCGGCAGTACTCATATCCATTGCCAGCAACAAACGTTCCGATCCCGTCAGCTGCCGCTGAATGCGTAACTGGATATCTCTCGCAGCGATGCTCGTATCCCTCACAATCTCCTCCAGAGGTGAATCCGTCCAATCCTGGTCACCGGACTTCCCGGAATCTTAATGCAGTCCGCGCGAAGACCTCAATCTCTTGTGGTTATATGACTGCCGGGTTACCCCGTGGACACTCCTTCATCGACCTGTGCCCCCCTGCTCACCTCCCAAGGATACAGCCGCGGGGGGTGAAGGCAATCGTCCAGGCGTGCTGACAGGGTGGTGACGAGCGCACCGAACGGGGAACGCGTACGACAACCTCTCCATCCTCCAACCGCCATGTCAGAGCCCGCTCGACCCCCAGCATGTGCACCTCGCTGCCCGGTTCGGGTCTCAGGGCCGAAAAGCGGATCTCTTCGGGCGGCGCCTCCTCTCCCCCGGCAGCCAGGTAGATGGCGTGCACCCGTTCCCCGGGCAGCTGCGTGAAGCAGATGTTGCCCTCCTTGTACGGCGCAATGGCCCGGGTCTCGTAGATGGCCGGGGAGTTCACCGCCATCCATTCCCCGATCTCCCGCATGCGCTCCAGAGCTGCCGGAGGGAGTTCCCCTTCGGGGGAGGGACCCACGTTGAGCAGGAAATTGCCCCCCTTGGCGACGATGTCGACCAGCAGGTGGATGAGCTGGCGAGTCGGTTTGTAAGTATCGTCGGGGTTGTACGACCACTGGTTGGCCATCGTCATGCAGGTTTCCCACGGATACGGCGGCGGCTCGTCGGGCACCCGCTGTTCCGGCGTGCGGTAATTCTCGTAGCGGCCGTGCACCGTGCGGTCGACGACGATCAGACCCGGCTGGTGGCGGCGGGCCATGGCGGCGATCCGGGGCATGTCGATATCCTGATCCTGCGGCAGGGCTCCGGCCCAGCCGCGGCTCTCTTCGGTCAGGGTCTCGATCGGGCGCACCCAGCCGCCGTCGAGCCAGAGGATGTCCACCGGACCGTACCCGGTCATCAGCTCTTCGATCTGGCCGCAGGTGAAATCGCAGAACCGCTGCCAGCGTTCGGGGTACTTCTCGATCGAATAGTTCACGTTCCGGTCGGGGGTGGCCCACTCCGGCGCCCAGTAATCCTCGCAGTGCCAGTCGGCTTTCGAGAAGTAGGCTCCGGTTCCCAGACCGCGCTCGCGGAAGGCCTCGAAGATCTCTTTCGTCACATTGGCCCGGGGATCGCTCGCAAACGGGGTGGACGGTCCGGTGACCGAAAAGTCGGTCAGATCGGTATCGAACATGCAGAAACCGTCGTGGTGCTTGGTGGTGAAGACCACGTAGCGCATGCCGGCCCCGGCGGCAGCCTCGGCCCAAGCAGAGGGGTCGAAGTTGACGGGATTGAACTCCTCCTGCAGACCGAAGTAGGCGCGCTTGTACTCGCAGTAGTCGCGCATGTGGCGGCGGATCCAGGACCGATCTTCGGAGCAGATCGACCACGATTCCACGATCCCCCACTCAGCGTAGATTCCCCAGTGCATCATGAAACCGAACTTCCAGTCCTGCCACTGTTCGAGCTTTTCGAGAACCAGGGGATTGGTTTCCCGCTCATCGGGATCGTACTCCTGGGCCTCTACCGGCCGGGCGGAGGGGATCAGGATCGCGACGGCGAGCAGAAGGGCGGCGGTCGCGACGGCAATCCGGATGGGGGATGGGAAAAGAGGGTCTCGGTCTGCGCTCATGGCTGCCTCGCACGGTCGGCAGGGAAGTCTTTCTCCTGCCTGTGACTGCCTGTCAGGCACTACCTGCGGCTTTCGTGAGATGAAGAAACAGTAGCATAAATGATGCACAGAAGACATCAGGCCGTCATGCCGTCATCACCGCGCCTGGCCGGCCGGGCGCCGTGTCGCTCCCGGGAACATCCCTTGTCACGTGCCGTGACTCTGGGCTATGAAAGAGAACAGATCAACCGTCCCCGCACCGCTTCGCACCGGAGGTCCACCGTGACGAACGCCCCCCGCACCCGCCGCTTTCTCCCGACCGTACTTCCTGATAGGTCCGCTTCCACCCGCACGCTCGTTCTTGCACTTCTGCTCACCTCAGCTCTCGTCAGTGTCACCGCCTGCACCTCCCGGCCGCGCTTCGGCCCCGAGCCGGGCGCTCTGGTGATCGTTGGCGGCGGCCGGGTCGGGCCCGAGATATGGGGCCGCTTCATCCAACTGGCCGGCGGGCCTGAAGAAGCCCGGATCGTAGTCGTGCCCACCGCCGGGGGCCGGGAAGAGTACGATGAGACCCAGGTCGTCAGGGCGTGGCTCGAAGACCGGGGAGTGACACACGTACGCATGCTCCACACCACCGATCCGCAAGTGGCCGATACCGAAGCCTTCGTCGAGCCCCTGCGCGAGGCCACCGGAGTGTGGTTCAACGGCGGCCGGCAGTGGCGGCTCACCGACGCCTACCTGAATACCCTGACCTATGAGGAGTTCCACAATGTGCTCGCCCGGGGCGGGGTCATCGGCGGCTCCTCGGCCGGGGCCACCATCCAGGGCACCTACCTGGTGCGTGGCGCCCCGGAGGGCAACACCATCATGATGAGCCCGGGGCACGAGATCGCCTTCGATTTCCTCAAAGGGAGCGCCATCGACCAGCACATCGACCGGCGCAACCGCTGGACCCATCTCTACGAAGTCATCGTCGCTCACCCCGAACTGCTGGGAATCGG
>Ga0180432_10001270_pt1 | contig 40184 bp, 36 predicted proteins | sample SS_ome_10_FD_132414 | JGI IMG/M metagenome (GOLD analysis project Ga0180432, IMG submission 132414) | Hypersaline lake sediment archaeal communities from the Salton Sea, California, USA - SS_1_MS_2 metaG | ecosystem: Environmental > Aquatic > Non-marine Saline and Alkaline > Hypersaline >... | reverse complement strand
GAAAATCACGGGAATAACGGCAAACAGTGCCAGCTCGATCGTCCCGGGTAACCGGGATAGGATGGCACCTACAACAGGTTGGCGGCCTGATTCGGACCACCCCAGATCCCCGTGGAATACTTGATTTAACCACCGGCCGTACTGCACCCATACGGGGTCGTCCAGTCCGAGCGCTTCGACCATCTCCTGGAGCTGTTCCGGTCCTTGCTTTAGCTGATTCGGATCGGTGACAAACATCGCAAGCCGCGAAAACGGGCTGAGCAGCTGCAGAAGGGCGAAGATCAAAAGAGTTACGCCGACGAGGACGAGCGGTAGCATGAGCAAACGGCGCAAGACATACGTTGTCACGTCTATCCCCTCTCCTTGCGCAGAGCGGTTGCCTGCACAGATTGGCTGTCAAGATAGGCCAGAATGAGGAGGGGAGGTTGCCTCCCCTCCTCGTTAGATGCTCGCTGTTCGCCCCGAAGGGCTACTGGGCTACGCGTTTCTGACTCCTACCACTCCTCGACTTCCATCGCCGGGAAGAGGATGTTGTCTACGGCGAATCCGGGGCCCTCTTCGGCCTTCCAGACGCGGTAGCACTCGAAGTTGCCGGAGCCACCATCCATACCACCGAAGGTCCGGTTCTGCACCCAGGTTCGCTCCCACGATCGACCGGTCGCATCGACCATCGGGATCGTGTAGGCGCCTTCCAGGGCCCACAGCTGGACTTCGTGACACAGCGCAATCTTCTTCGCAGGATCGGATTCCGCAGCGATCAGCGAGATTTTCTCGTCAATCGCCGGGTCGCCGAAGCCCTGGACATTCATGAAGTTGCCCTGAGAGTGGTAGTAGGGCTGGATGAAGTTGTACGGATCAAGGTAGTCCGCGCACCATCCACTGCGGTAGACCATCATCTGGCTGGACTGATAGGCAGGCAGGTGGCTTGCCCATTCCAAACCGATGACGTCAAGGTCGAACTTCGGGTTCAGCGACTCGATGTTCGCCTCAAGGATCTCCATCGAGACCCGCCGCATGTCGTTCCCAATGTTGTATTCAAGGGTGAGCTTGAACCCGGTGTCCCACAGTTGACCATCGTAGGCGGCGCGGAAATGCTCTTCCGCCTTCTCGAGGTCAAGGTAGTACATGTACTCTTCCTGATAGACAGCGTCTCCGAAAACGATCGGGAGCTGGCTGTAGGAAGGGACAGCTTCGCCGAGATAGATCTGCTCGGCGTACATCACCGGATCGAAGCAGTAGTTGAACGCCTTGCGGACGTCAACGTCCTCCATGAAGTCCGGCGGGACGCCCTGGCCGTCAAGCTGTCCACTGTGAATGAACTGGCTCTCGGGGTTGACGTCGGTGATCAGCATAACGCCACTGTTACAGGTGGAGGCGTAGCCGTAGATCGTGCGGACGCCGGGCGTTCCGGCCATCTGGTCCTTGTACTGGCGAGGCACGTAGTTGACGTCAAGATCTCCGGCTTCAAACATCGTCCGGCGGGTGCTCCACTCGGAGATGTTGAACGTGATCATGTAATCAACGTGGTTGCCTTCCCAGCCGCCCCAGTAGCCGTCGTACTTCTCGAGGCTGAGCTCCTGGACCGGAATCCACTCTTGAAGCTGGTAGGGTCCCGTTCCATTCGGAGCATCGTACATCGGGGAAGCTGCACCCTCCGGGCCCATCTTGTAGCCGCCCTCTTCCTGGGCAAGCCCGAGCTCGGTGGTGTAGTCCTGGGGCCAGCAACCGTGCTCGATGCTGTACTCCTTGTCGACGATGTAACCCCAATAGGTGTTGTTGTTCAGCAGGCTGGGATACAGCAGGCCGAACGGGCCATAGAGCTTGAATACGACGTTGATTCCGCTGACTTCAACGGCATCCTGGATCTTCTTCATCGCGCCGTCCTGGCCATATGTATCGACCAGATCTCCGAGCGAGTTGAAGTTCACACCGAAGAAGACGTTGAACGCCATCCACTGCGGGCCGCCTGCGGGATCCGTGACGAGGCCACGTTCGAACGTGTACTCTACGTCCTCGGGATCCAACGTGTTACCGTTGTGGAAGGTAACACCCTGGCGAAGCGTGAATGTAACGAGTGTGAAATCACCATCAACGTCTGAGCCATCGACGACCATGCCATTGTCGTAGCTTGGAACGATCGTGGCAAGGTTCGGCACGTACTCGACGATGCTGTGGTCCTTGTAGCGAAGCAGACCGTCATAGATCTGGCGGAGCTGCTGACCACTGGATGTGTCATAGGCGTTTACCGGATCGAGCGTAACCGCCTCCGAAATACCACCGATGCGCAGCGTCTCGGGATACGGGACATCTGCAGTTGTGGACAAACCGATTCCAATCACTAGAACTGCGAGGACAAGCAGCAACTTACGCACTAGTTCACCTCCGACTTGGTTCGGAACGTTTACCTTTGGTGAAGAGGGTTAATCAATGCCACATCCGTTGTGAGACTTAGACGAGGCGTCTCCCACTTCACACCCAACGACTGCTGCAACATGCCCTAGTGGAGAGCGTATCGATTCTACCATGAAGCGGGTGGCTCGACAACTCACATCACCAAGGATACGAGTCTTGCCTCGCCAGGCTGAGCGGCCGACGTGGCGAGAGGAGGCGGACAGGTCGCTGAACCCCAAGTGTCGACTTGCGATGAGGGTTGGCAGGGTGGAAGCTTTCGGCTACTTTCCTGGCGGTCGCCGGCGGACAGAGATCTTCGGGGGCCGCAAGAAGGAGGACGAACGGATGAACCCGTCCAATTTGGTGTCGCTGGAAACACTCTCGGACGAGGATCTGTGGGAGATCCTCGAAACAGCAAGGAATCTCAAACTGGAGTTGCGCGCGGGGGTTCGCCACGACATGCTGGCGGGCAAGACACTTGCAATGATCTTTCAGAAGCCGTCTCTGCGAACGAGGGTTTCGTTCGAGACCGGAATGTCACAGCTTGGAGGACACGCGATCTACCTCGGGCCGAGCGACATCAAGCTCGGGCAGCGGGAGACGACCGAGGACATCGCGCTCAACCTCTCCCGATACGTGGACGGCATCATGGCGCGAGTGTTTGAACACGAGACGATCGTTGGGCTGGCGGAGCATGCGAGCGTGCCGGTGATCAATGGGTTGTGTGATACGTACCATCCCTGTCAGGGACTGGCTGATCTACTGACCGTGTGGGAGAAGAAGCGCTCGTTCGATGGTCTTACGTTGACCTTCATCGGGGACGGCAACAATGTAGCTCACTCGTTGATCAACGGATGTGCCAGCGTGGGCATGGCGTTCCGAATCGCCTGCCCCAAGGGGTACGAGCCAGACGAAGGGATCGTCGCGAGAGCACGGAACCTGGGTGCCAGTGTCGAGATCTTCCATGATCCCACTGAGGCGGCGACCGGTGTTGACGTGCTGTACACCGATGTTTGGATCAGCATGGGGCAGGAAGGCGATGCCGGCTCGAAAGAGAACGCGTTCGACGGATTCACGGTTGACGAGAAGCTCCTGACGGTGGCGAAGAAGGATGCGATCATCCTTCACTGTCTCCCGGCACACTACGATGAGGAGATCACGTACGCTGCATCGCGCAGCGCCGGAAGTGCGATCTTCGATCAAGCAGAGAACCGTCTTCACGCGCAGAAAGCTGTCATGGCTCTTCTGATGTCGTAGCCGACTTGCAGTTCAAGGAGGAACGATGGAGATCCGGTGTGGCTCGGAGGCAAAGGGTGACTGCCTTGTGGTTGCCGATTCCGATGCCGGTCCGAAAATCGATGTCTCAACCAAGGGAGAGCAACTACTGGAAGCAGGACTCCGTGCGGTCGTCGAAGAGACACTGGAGGCGCTTGATGCAACCGGCCTGTCGCTTGAGATAACCGATCGCGGGGCACTCGACTATGTCATCACGGCTCGAATTGAGACCGCGGTTCGCAGCGCGTGTCCGAAGACAGCACCGATCGAGCCTACAGTGGAGAGACCAAGATCGGAGCGCGATCGGCCGCGCCGAAGCCGCCTGTATACCCCAGGCAGCAATCCGCGGCTATTGGCGGGCGTCGATGTCTTTGGTGCGGACTGCGTTCTACTCGATCTTGAAGACTCCGTGCCTCCTCAGGAGAAGGTAGCGGCAAGAATCCTCGTCAAGCATCTCCTTGCGGCTGTCCCGTTTGCCGAGGAGGTCTGGGTGAGGATCAATCCGCTTGAGAGCTGCGGCCTGGAAGACCTGGCCGAGGTGCTCCGTGGGCATCCGCATGGCATTTGCCTTCCGAAGGCTGAGTGCGAGGGCGACGTCGCTCAATTGGCGGCGGAGCTTGATCGACTGGAGAAGGAGTTCGGTCGTCCGGTCGGTTCGACGTGGATTATGCCGATTATCGAGACGGCGCGTGGCGTTCTTGGCGCTGCGGAGGTTGCTGCGGCCGATCCACGCGTTGTGATCGTGGCGTTCGGTGCTGAGGACTACATGCGGGACATCGGCGCAGTGCGGACGAGTGCTGCGCTCGCCTATGCGCGAGCGAAGATTGTGGCTGCGGCTGCCGCCGCGAGGGCGCAATCGTCCGACACGGTGTACGCGGACGCGGCGAACATGGCAGGTCTGATCGAAGAAGCCAACCAGGCGCGCGAGCTTGGGTTCGACGGCAAAGGGGCGATCAACCCGCGGCAGATCGCGCCGATCCATCGTGCGTTTTCACCGGCGAAGGATGAGCTGTCACAGGCGCAGGCGATTGTCGCCGCAGCAGATGCGGCGGAGAAGCAAGGACTCGGGGCAGTGGCGATCGATGGGAAGATGGTCGACAAGCCGGTTCTCGACCGAGCTCGGCGGGTGTTGAAGTACGCCGAGAAGCTAGCAAGGGGAGGGGGTCGGGATGCGTAATGCGGTGGATCGGGAAATCCCCGAGAGGATCGGAAGCCGAGCTGTCCGACCGTTTGCGGGAGCAACAGCCACGCGCAACGAGGGCGACAAGGCGCCCCGTCCGCAGAAGTGGGTGTACGAGCGGGACAGCAAGCTGCTCTCTTCCATCGATCAAGCGATTGAGGCGACCGAACTCTCCGACGGAATGACGATCTCGTTTCATCACTGCTTCCGCGACGGAGATCGTGTTGTCAATCAGGTGCTCGATGCGTGTGCGCGAAAGGGAATCAAGGGGCTGCGCCTCTTCCCGACGGCTCTGTTCCCGGTGCACGAGCCGGTGATTGAGCACATCAAATCAGGCGTTGTGTCGAGGATCGAAGGATCGATGAATGGACCGATCGGCGCGTTCGTTAGCCAAGGCAATAGGCTTGCCGAGCCGGCGGTGCTTCGATCCCATGGTGGCCGATGGCGCGCTGTAGAGGCGGGCGATGTCGCGATCGATGTGGCGTTTGTGGGGGCACCGCAGGCCGACGCCTATGGCAATGCGACAGGCATGCGGGGTAAGACGCCGTGTGGCTCGATCAGCTTCTCCACCGTCGATGCGCAGTACGCGCGCAAGACCGTGGTGATCACCAACGATCTCGCGCCGTATCCGGTTCATCCAATGGAGATTCAGCAGGGCTGGACTGACTACATTGTGGAAGTCGACGAGATCGGCGACCCGGAGAGCATCGTTTCGGGGACGCTGCAATTAACCAAATCTCCGACGCGATTGCGCATCGCGCGATTGACGGCCGATGCCGTGGTGGCGTCTCCGTACTTCGTCGACGGATTCAGCTTCCAAGGCGGTGCTGGGGGAATCTCCCTTGCGGTCACCAAGTACCTTGGTGATGCGATGGAGCGTGCCGGGATTGTCGGATCGTTCGGCATGGGCGGTGGCACGAAGCTTCTCGTCGAACTGCTGCATCGCGGCTTGATCCGAACCATTCTCGACGGACAGGCGTTCGACCTCGATGCGATCGAATCACTGCGTGAGGATGCGGGTCACGTGCTGATCGACCCGGGGCTGTATGCGAACGTCGATTCGTGCGGCTGTGCAACACACATGCTAGACGCGGCGTTCCTCGGGGCAACAGAGGTGGATCTTGACTTCAACGTGAACGTGAACACGCACTCCGACGGCCTGCTGCTTCACGGGATCGGCGGGCATCAAGAGGTCGCGGCGGGGGCGTCGATGACGATGATTACCGTGCCGACGTTGCGGGGACGGATCCCGGTGATCGTCGACCGCGTGACCACGGTAACGACACCGGGAGAGGTGATCGACGTCGTCATCACCGAGCGTGGGCTTGCCGTGAATCCGCGGCGCGAGGATCTGAGGGAACGATTGGCGGCGGCCGGACTTCCGGTTCGGCCGTTGGAGGAGATCAAGGCTGAGGCGGAGAGGCTGGTTCGACCGATTGCTCGCCCAGTGTTCGGCGACGAGATCATCGCCGCGATCGAGTGGCGAGACGGGACCGTCATCGATGTCGTACGAAAGGTGGAGGGATGGACGTGAGAACCGAATTGATCGAGATTTTGCCCGAAATCGAATGGATCGAAGACTCCTCACTGCGTGAGAAGGTTGTGGCCACATGGATCGACGGACTTGAGCGCGGCGGCTGGGAGCCGCAGGACATAGCGCGGATGCCGTTCACCCTGGCGAAGAAGGTGTCGGCCAGTTTCGCCCAACACGTGCGCAGTGTGACGAAGATCTGTGCTGCCGTGGCGGACACGTTCGATGAGATCTACGGTGGCGTGGATCTGAAGCTGAACAAGGACATCCTGCTTGCTGGCGCGCTGCTTCACGATGTCGGGAAGCTTGTAGAGATGGAGGAAATCGACGGGGCGTTTCGGAAGAGCGCCGACGGGAAGCTTGTGCGTCATGCGTTCTCTGGCGTTGCACTGGCCGATGCGCAGGGTCTTCCGGCCGAAGTCCAGCACATCATCGGCACGCACTCCAAGGAAGGCGATCCGTTCAAGCGGATTCCCGAATCGATCGTTTGCCATTTCGCAGATTTCATGAACTTCGACCCGATTGAGGGGTGACTCGTATGGGGATGACGTTTGCGCAGAAGGCTCTGTCGAAGAAGGCGGGCCTCGATCGCGTCGATGTCGGACAGATCGTCGAGATCGAGCCGGATGTCTGCCTATCACACGACAACACCGCGGCGATCGCCAAGACGTTCGCCAAGATCGGTGTATCCAAGGTGAAGGATCCCGACAAGTTCGTGATCGTCCTCGATCACACGGTGCCGGCATCGCAGGAGAAGTACGCCCAGAACCACAAGGAGATTCGCGAGTTTGTCGCGCGAAACGGGATCGAGCGGTTCTTCGATGCCGGTGTAGGCATCTGCCATCAGGTGCTGCCTGAGAAGGGATTTGCTCTTCCTGGGCGGCTGATTCTGGGGTCCGATTCGCATACCACGACCTACGGGGCGTTCGGTGCGTTCTCAGCTGGGATCGGACGATCGGAGATGGCGGTTCTGTACGCCACATCGAAGATCTGGCTGAAAACGCCGGCGAGCTTCAAGATTGTCGTGAACGGAAAGCTCGCCGATCCGATTACCGCGAAGGACCTGATTCTCAAGATCATCGGATCGATCGGAGCCGACGGCGCGTTGTACAAATCGGTCGAGTACGCCGGTGAGGCGATCGATGCGATGAGCATTGCATCGCGGATGGTGCTGTCGAACATGGCGATCGAGATGGGGGCGAAGAACGGGTATTGTGCTCCCGACGACAAGCTGTTTGCATTCCTTGAATCCCGAGCGGAGACTCAATACACGCCGGTCTTTCCGGATGCCGATGCCGTGTACGAGCAGACGCTGGAATTCGACGCCGCATCGCTTGAGTCGCAAGTTGCCAAGCCGCATACGGTGGACAATGTCTGCGATGTCAGCGGCGTGGCCGGGACGCTGATCCATCAAGCGTTGCTCGGCACGTGCACCAATGGAAGGATGGAGGACCTGCGCCTTGCAGCGACGATCCTCGATGGGAAGACGGTTGCGTCCGGTGTGCGGTTGCTGGTGCTACCCGCGTCGCAGGAGATTCTGCTCGGCGCACTGAAGGAAGGGCTGATCGACGTGTTCGTCAGGGCCGGAGCGTTGATTCTCAATCCCGGCTGTGGTCCTTGCCTGGGTGCGCATCAGGGTGTGCTGGCGCCGGGCGAAGCATGCATCTCGACCGCGAATCGGAACTTCAAGGGGCGGATGGGCTCTGCAGAAGGTGAGATCTACCTCGGATCGCCGGCGACGGTGGCGGCATCGGCCGTGACCGGTGTGATCACCGACCCGCGGGAATTCTTCTAAGGACAAGCGAGTCTCGCGGAGGACGCTGAAGAGCTATCTCCCGCAAAGGCGCAGAGCACGCAAAGGAGGCCCGAAAGGGCAAGTGCTGGGACCATGAAGAGCATGAAGCGCCATGAAGACGGAAGGCAAAGAGACAGCCTCTTGGATCCGGGTTGCTCTCTTCCTGTCCGCTATGGCCTTCATGGTGGAGCGCTTGGTTTCCTGTCTCCGCGGCTCTGCGAGAGCACGGGTTTGAGGTTGGAGGACACATGAAGACAGGCAAGGTCTGGAAGTACGGTGACGACGTGAATACCGACGTCATCTTCCCCGGCAAGTACACGTACCAGCCGATGGAGCCGGCGGAAATGGCAGAGCATGCGTTGGAGGATCTCGATCCTGATTTCGCGAAGAACGTGGCGTCCGGCGATGTCATCGTTGCCGGGAAGAACTTCGGATGCGGATCATCGCGCGAGCAGGCCGCGACCTGTCTCAAGGCGGCCGGCGTGGCGGCAATCATCGCACCGTCGTTCTCGCGGATCTTCTTCCGCAACGCAATCAACAGTGGTCTGCCGGTGATCGAACTAGCCGCGGGGACGGAATCGATTTCCACGGGGGACGAAGTCGGCATCGATTTCGCTGCCGGTGTTGTCGAGCACGAGGGGGAGAGCTACTCGTTCCCTGCACTGCCTCCCGAGGTGCTCGCCATCCTCGAAGATGGTGGTCTGATCCCGCATGTCAAGAAGGCATTGTCCGGAAGCATGTAGCCACAGGGATGCGCCGGAGTTCGTTCGGCGACTCGCGCTCCGATGAAGGTGCTCCAGGTCCCTACGGCTGCGGGCGTGGCGGCTTGACGTCGCACGATGTGCAGTTCGAGGGTGGCCTTCCCCAACCGAAGAGAACGCCGTCGCAAAGCTGAAGCACCTCCTGCCCATGGCGGGCTGTAAGGTAGATCCAGTTTTCTCTTGAAGGGCTCTCCCCTTCCAGGGGCTCGATGCTTCGTGGTTCGCCGAGGCTGGCGCGGAGCATGTCCTCGGTCATGCCAATCCAGATCTCTTCGCGCGCAATCCGCTCACAGAGTGAGCGCCCCCACTCGGCATGCGTTGCCTGACAGGCTGCAACCGATCGCTGGAAGTCCGCTGTGATCCAGTGCCACGACGACACGGTGTCTGAATCGAGCATCGGGCGTGCGAGGATCCCCAGACATCCGATTGCAACTACAAGCAAGAGTGGCTTCCAGTCGCTGAGGGTCATCGTGCTCCTTTCCGCATGAGCGAAGAGTGTACCGGCCGTGAGTTGCTGTGACATGGTAGACGCGCTTGCCACCGGGATGGGGGAGTTCCGTACCGTCTCCACTTCGTGGCGGATTGTCGAAGAGCGTAGGATGCCGGATGGAGCGCTCGCGTTGCGGACCAGACGAAGGCATGAGATCATCCGGTGCACGTTCGGCGGTGAGGCTGCGGTGACGGCTACGATCCTGCATCCGAAGCAGCCGGCAAGGAGAGAGATGGCATATACGATCAGAGACATTCTCCGCATGGAGGTGGCGCCGGCGCTTGGGTGTACCGAGCCGGCCGCCGTCGCGCTTGCGGCAGCAGCAGCGGCAACTCTGCTGCCCGACCGGGCGATCGAGCGGATCTCGGTCTGGCTCGATCGCAACATCTACAAGAACGGCTTTGCGGTGTCCATTCCAGGTGCCGACGGGGAGTCGGGCATCGATCTTGCCGCAACGCTTGGCGCGTTCGGCGGCGACGCCCGACTGAAGCTGGAGGTTCTTCAGCCGATCACCGCGGAGACGCTGAAGGCATCCAAGGCGTTCGTAGCGGCCGGCCATGTTGCGGTGCATGTGCTCGAGGAACGAACCGGGATTTATGTCCGGGTCGAGCTCGCTGCGGGGGACCATACGGCAGAGGCGATCATCGAGGATACGCATGAACACATCGTCTCGCTCCGGCTTGACGGAGAAGCGGCGACGGATCACCCGTTCCTCTCGGCGGCGTCGAAGAACCAGGATGACATGAAGGCGTTGGAAGCGTGGCTTGTCGAACGTTCGTTGCGCGAGCTGATCACTCTGCTAGATCAGCTGGACGACGAGGACCTGGTGTTCCTGCGTGAAGGCGTAGCTCACAACGTGAAACTGGCGGAGTACGGTCTGACCTACGGGCCGGCGCTAGGTGTCGGCCTCGCTCTGGAGCGGCTGGTTCGAGAGGGGTTGCTGAAGAAAGACATGATCATGGCCGCTCGCATCCTGACCTCCGCCGCAGCGGATGCACGGATGGCCGGGGTGAAGCTGCCCGCTATGAGTTCCGCCGGATCGGGGAATCACGGTCTGACGGCGATCCTGCCGATCTGGGCGGTCAAGGACTACATCACATGCGATGATGAGACCCAAGTCTTGCGGGCGATTGCACTGAGCCATGTCATCACGGGCCACATCAAGGCGCACACGGGGCGCCTTTCGGCCATCTGCGGATGCTCCATCGCTGCTGGAGCTGGAGCGACTGGAGGCATTGCCTATTTGATGGGGGGGAATCACCGTCACATCGCCGGGGCGATCAAGAACGTGGTCGGGGATCTGGCGGGCGTCATCTGCGATGGCGCCAAGGCGGGGTGTGCCCTGAAGCTTGCCACGGCGGCAGGAACGGCGGTTCAATCGGCGCTGTTCGCGTTGCACGGACTGGACGTCAAAGCCACTGACGGAATCGTCGGAGGCTCGCCGGAAGAGACGATGAGGAACATCGGCCAGCTCTCCACCCAGGGAATGATCGAGACCGACCACACCATCCTGAACATCATGATCCGTAAGCAGTTCGAGGACTAGGATGGAAGACAGGAGCGCCGATGTGGACCGGACGATGAAGAAGCCGACGGAGCGGTTCTCCGATCGTGTGGAGAACTACGTTCGGTATCGCCCTACGTATCCGGCGGAAGCGATCGATGCATTGATCGAGATCTGCGGTGTGGATCGGTCGTCTACTCTTGCGGACATCGGATCGGGAACGGGGATTCTGACCCGGCAGCTGCTGGACCGAGGACTGCGAGTGATCGCGGTTGAGCCAAACGGCGAGATGCGGCAAGCCGCGGAATCGCAATTGTCGGAATACGGGCGTTTCACCAGCGTGGATGGCTGTGCTGAGCGATCGACGCTGCCCGATTCCTCTGTCGATCTGATCGTAGCGGCCCAGGCATTTCATTGGTTCCGCTACGACGAAGCACGGCGGGAGTTCGCGCGCATCGTGCGTGCAGGAGGGTGGCTGGCGCTGATCTGGAATCAGCGCACTGTGCGCGAGCCGCTCCAGCAGGAGTACGAAGCGATGCTTCGAGAGCACGCTCCGGAATATGCCACCGTTTGTCACCGGAACATCCCAGAGGCCTCCATCGAGAGGCTGTTCGTCCCCGGCAGCTACCGCGTACTGGCTTTCGAAAACGCGCAGTGGTTCGATAGGGCGGGGTTCCTTGGTCGAATCCAATCGTCATCCTACACGCCCGCAGCGGATGCGCCCGGGTATCGCGAGTTGGTCGGGGCAGCCGAGCGATTGTTCTCAAGGCACGAGGAAGACGGACGGGTCAGGATCGCGTACAACACGGAACTGTATCTCGGGCAGGTGTAAGCCGAGTGCAGTGTCCGTAGCGTGGAAGGCGCAGTTGCCGCTGATCGCCATTCCTTCTCTGCTGTGCTGCTTCATTTGCGTTGCCACAGCACTCGGATGATGCATTGGCGGTTGAACCTTCATCCCAGCGATCCCTACTGACAGTCAATCAAGAAGAAACGGGGGGGCAATGGATACAAGAAAGATGCACGTTATTGATAAGCATGTCATCCGCCTGGAGGATCCGTTCTCCGATGGCGATCTGATTCTTGCACTGGGTGGCGGCGGGGAGGGAACGATCGGACGGCTTCGAGGACGACAGGTTGTGGCACTCGATCTGCGACCCGGCGAACTCGAAGAGGCGCCCGACGGGCCGATCAAGATCATCGGAGACGCCACCGATCTTCCGTTTCTCGATGAAGCGTTCGATGCAGCGGCGGCGTTCTTCTTCCTGATGTACGTGCCTTCGGAGAAGAAACAGCAGGTGTTCGCGGAAGTGCATCGGGTCCTTCGCCCCGACGGGAAGCTCCACGTGTGGGATGTGAGTATTCCTCCGAAAGGAGCCGACGACGAGAAAGAGCTGTTCGTCATCCCGCTACGGATCGAGCTCCCCGGCGGTACGGTGGACACGGGCTACGGAACCCAATGGGAAGGGCGCGTTCAGGATCTCTCCAGCATTCGCAGTCTCGCTGAGGCGGCCGGGTTCTCTGTCGTCGATGAGAGTATTGACGGAGACAGCTTCCACACCGTGTTTCAGAAGCACGGCTGAAGGAATGCGTGAATCGCCGGCTCAGAGACTTGTCGAAGGCGATCTTCGCATGCCGATGGGCCAAGGCGGTTCAGTGGCTGCAGAGAACCGCAATCCGAAGGAGGATGTGAGAGATGGGCTTCTATCCCGAGACGGCTGATGTTCCAGCAAGGTGGGTCTGTGATGACATGTTGATCCGTCCGATTCGCGCAGCGGATGCTGAGGTCGACTACGAGGCACTGATCTCCAGTCGCAAGATGCTGCGCGTATGGGACAAAGCGACTGGCCGTCCGACGACTTTACCGTTGACGAGAACCGGGCCGAGCTTGCAGAGCACGCGACCGACCACCAAGAGCGAACGGCGTTCACATTCACGGTGATGGATCGAGGCGATCAACGTTGCCTTGGGTGCGTGTACATCTACTCGTTGCGTTCGATCCTCGATCAGTTGGCAGCAGCGGCCGCCGATCCGGGGAAGATCGGCGATCTGGAGGCGTACGTGACGTTCTGGGTGCGCGCATCGGAGTTGGAACGAGACCTCGATTGCGAGCTTCTGGCGCAGCTGCTTCGGTGGTTCGACGACGAGTGGGTGTTCCAGCGGATCGCACTGGGAACCAACACCGAGGATACACGTCAGCAGATGCTGTTTGACGACGCGGGGTTCACTGAGGCGTGGCGGTCTACCGTGTCGGGGCGCGACAGCGCCTACCTTGTATACGTAAGATAGTGTCGGATGAACGCTCTGTCCCCGCGTACCTTCTTGTGTCCGTGCATGTTGGGCAGTGGCGTCCGGTGAGCAGGGTGCCGACGTGCCGTTCTCGTGCCGCCCGGCGGCGGAGCGATAGGCAGCGTGATACAATTCCCCGGCCCCCGCCACCGCTGAGCGTGGGGTGGGTAGCGCATGCAGTTGCCAGGAATCGATCGATTCGATCGTGCAACCGAACAGGGAACCAAAGGGGGCATACATGGCTCGCAAGCTCGACACCGACAACAACGCGATGTGGAAGCAAAGGTACCGCGCCCCGAGCATTGGCTGGGCGGCAACGGCCCATCTCAATGAACATCGCGGGCTCGTGTGTACGAATCGAGATGGCATCTATCAGCTGTACGCTTGGGATGTAGATACCGGCAATCTGCGGCAGCTTACCCGGCGGCCGACAGGCGTAGTCAGCGGCATGCTGTCCGCTGATGGTGAGTTTGTCTACTACATGCAGGACGACGGCGGCAATGAGATCGGCCATTTCGTGCGAGTCCCGTTCGAGGGCGGCGAACCCGAGGATGTTACGCCCGATCTTCCGCCGTACGGTTCGTTTCAGATTGCGCAGAGCTTCCAAGGGAACATGCTCGGCTCGCGCGTGACCGACCCGAGCGGGCAGATGCTGTATGTTTTCGCGCCGGGTGAAGCACCGCGACTGATCCACAAGAGCAGCAGCCTGTTCATGGGGCCGTCGCTCTCACACGACGGCGAGATCGCGGTGATTGCGACCACCGAGGGGACCGGCTCGCCAGACATGCGGCTTGTCGCATTCGATCTGAGCACCGGCGAAATCGTTGGCGAACTGTGGGATGGGAAAGGGGTCACGCATGGCTTGGGCGCGTTCGCCCCTCGTTCCGGAGACCTGCGAATGCTATCGACCACCAGCAAGTCCGGCTATGGGCGACCGATCATCTGGAATCCGCAGACGGGCGAACGCCGCGATCTGGCGATCGATGGGATTCCTGGAGAGGTTGACGCTGTGGCTTGGTCGAGAGATGCGCGCCATGTGCTGCTATCTCAACTGCACGAGGCCAGGCAACAGCTCTATCTGTACGATCTTGAGAACGATGTCGTCACTGAACTTCGGCATCCGGAGGGTGTCCTTGGCGGGTATTTCGGTATCGTGACGTTTACCGAGGACGGTCGGATTCTCACGACGTGGCAGGACGCGATGCATCCGTCTTGCCTGATCGCGCTGGATGGCCGGACGGGAGAGCAGATTGACACGGTGCTCTCGGCTGGCGATGCACCGGCAGGGCGTCCATGGACGTCGGTTCGTCTCCCCGCGGCGAACGGCGAGTCCATCCACGGATGGCTGGCTGTGCCGGAAGGCGAGGGACCGTTCCCAACGATTTTGAATACACATGGCGGTCCGACGGCGGTCATGCTTGAGCAGTTCGCGCCGGCGAGCCAGGCATGGCTGGACCACGGGTTTGCGTACCTTACGATCAACTATCACGGCTCTACGACGTTCGGCAAGCCATTCGAGAGATCGATTGTCGGCCGGCTGGGCGAGCTAGAGGTCGAAGACATGGTTGCAGCCCACGCTTGGCTTGTCGAAAAGGGGATCGCGGGCAGAAAGGAAATCTTCCTGACCGGCGGCTCGTACGGCGGCTACCTGACGCTGCTTGCGATCGGCAAGCGCCCCAATCTGTGGGCGGGAGGCATGGCCGACATCGCAATCGCCGATTGGGCCGTGATGTACGAAGACCAGAGCGAATCGTTGAGGGGATACCAGCGCGTGCTGTTCGGGGGCACACCGGAAGAAAAGCCCGAAGAGCACAAAGCGAGCTCGCCGAGCAGCTACGCGGAACAGATCCAGGCTCCGCTTTTGGTCATCCAAGGGAGCAACGATACGCGCTGTCCTGCGCGGCAGATGAAGGAATACGAGGCAAAACTGAAGTCGTTGGGCAAGAGCATCTCCGTGCATTGGTTCGAGGCAGGGCACGGCTCCCGTGCTCAAGAGCAGCAGGTGGAGCATCAGGAGATCCGAATGCAGTTTGCCTTGCGGCTATTGGAAGGCGGCTCTTCTGCGTAGTGCAGAGCGGCGACAGCTTGGATGGCTCATCGCAGGGGCATTCGATCGTGTCCCAGGCTGAGAGGTTTGCGGGGGCTGCCTGCTTCCTCATGGGAGCGTCCGGGCTGATCTTGGAGGTCCAGAAGCTCCGGAAGTGGCGGCGAGACGACGATGGACGGCTCACGATCGGCCTTGGGCTCATCGGAGGATCGATCGAGCATGGCGAGTCACCGATCGGTGCACTGCAGCGGGAAGCTCACGAGGAAATCGGCTGCTCGGTGCAGCTCGTGACGGGGAACACGACGGTTGAGGTGTCTTCCGAGTTCGATGTATGGACACGGGAGTGGACGAGCGATGAGATCAGGCCGCTTCTCGTATGGCAAACTCATGGTCCCTGGGATGATCCTGATGCCAAAGTGGCGGTCTACATCGGACGACCCGGAGGGATTCCCAAACCGCGTGACCTGCCGGCGATCATCTCGTTGGGGATCGATCAGCTGCCCCTGCTCGGCGGTAAGGCGTTCACGGTGGCGAAGGCTTGCGCAGAAGGCGCCGAACTAGTCGCCCGTGAACCAATTCCCCCGCGAGCGCTGTTGGAACCGACAGGAACACTCGCGGTCCTTCATCGCTTGCACGCGACACACGGGGAAATCGCGAAGAGCATCCTCGCCGAGGTGGGCGCGACGGTGATCCGGTAGAGGGCAGTTGCGTGGCACAGCATCCGCGTCAGCGGATTCTCGGAGGCTTCAAGGGTGACGGGTTGTTCTCATGGATCCGAAGGAGCGTTAATGCGAATGACTCAAGATGCAAACCGCCGCCACATCGAGCTCGAGGGCGTGCTCAATTTCCGTGATCTCGGCGGGCATCCGTCGCGCGACGGTCAGGCAGTCGTCTGGCGACGCCTGTATCGTAGTGGCGAACTGCAGTGCATGACGAAACACGATGCTCTACGGCTCAAGGAAGAGATCGGCCTCAAGTCGGTGATTGATATTCGAAGTGCCGGGGAAGTGAAGCGGCAGGGGATAGGGCTGCTGCCGGAGGTGGGCGCTCGGTACTACGGCGTGCCGTTCACGGGCGGCAAGGACACCGGAAGCTCCGAAGAACGGTTCCGTATGTCGTCGAGTATGGGCGAGGTCTATTGGTTGGCGTTGCAGCAGACGGAGATGGGGAAAAAGATTGCTGAGGCCATGGAGATCATTGCCGATCCAGAGAACCACCCGCTGGTCTTCCACTGCACTCTCGGCCGAGACCGGAATCCTCGCCGCAATGCTGTTGAGTGCCCTGGGCGTAGCCGATGAGACGATTGTTGATGACTACGTCCATACTGGCCGGTACATGCAGGCCTTCATCGACAGAATCGGCGGCGATCCGTCACGTGAGACTCGTCCGGAACGCCTCCCGAGCTACGCTTTGCTTGCTGAGGGGGCGTCGATGGAGCTGTTGCTTTCCACACTTCGCCGAGAGCATAGTTCTGTCGCGAGCTACTTGGAGAGTCTTGGGGTAGCGTCTTGCCTCGTTGGGCGTTTGCAGCGTGCCCTGCTAGCCCCAATCGTTCCTCCGGTGTAGGGCACACGACATGGATGGGCGATTGGCGCGTTGTCACTGCCTGTCACAGCACGCCGGTTGTACTGCATTTACTTCTGGAGTTTCTTCTTCAATGCGATCTCGACGGAGGTAGGCACAAAGGTCGAGACATCACCTCCGTAAGCGCAGACTTCCTTGACCATGGACGACGCGAGGAAGCTGAACTTTCCTGCGGTCATGAAGAAGACGGACTCAAATTCCGGTGCTAGATCGCGGTTGGTGAGTGCCATCTGGAACTCGTACTCAAAATCCGAGTTGGCGCGCAGACCGCGCACAATTGCATCGGCGCCATGCTCGCGGGCGCAGTTGACGAGTAGACCGTCGTAGCTGATAACCTCGATGCCGTTCACGCCCTCCTCGGCGAGCGCAGCCCGGGTAATGTCGATGCGTTCTTCGACGGTGAGCAGTGGGCTCTTGTGTGGGTTGGCGACCACGGCGACGTACAGCTTGGAGAAGAGTTTGCGCGCGCGGCGGACGATATCGATGTGGCCGTACGTGATGGGATCGAAGCTTCCTGGATAGACAGCAATAGCCATGGCGAGCCTATGGTAGCGGGGCGCTGATGAAACGGCAACGCCCTAGGCGATGGGTCCGACAGTGGTTAGGTTCATTGCGCTGGGCTGCAGGTACTGGGCGACGACGCTGTGGGCCTCGTCTTGGGTGACGCGGTCGAGTCGAGCGAGGATTTCATCCGGGGAGAGAATCCTCCGGTTCCGGATTGCTGCGTTTCCAAGCCGGACGGCACGGTTGCTGTTGGTCTCGAGGCCAAGAATCAGATGTCCTCGAAGCTTCGCTTTGGCCAGTTCGAGTTCATCTACCGGAATCGGAGTGGACCGAAGGCGTTCGAACTCGGCCGAGACGAGATCAATAACGGTGGATGTCGTGTTGGGGGCGACACCGGCATAGGTAAGCCAAAGGCCGCAATCCGAGTAGCAGGCTACGTTGCTTGTGACAGCGTAGGCGAGTCCGCGGTCCTCGCGGATCGAGCGGAACAGTCGCGAGCTCGGCCCGTCGCCTAGCACGGAGTTGATCACTTCGAGCGGGAAGCGGTCGTCACTGGAGACATCGGGTCCCGCGAGACCGAAGTAGACATGCGATTGCGCTGTTGGGCGCTCGTGATGATACCGTCCCGGATTGAGCGTGGCGGCGGACCGACCGGGAACGGCACCGGGAGTGATCGAATCTGAAAGAGACAGCGACTTCATTTGCCCGAGTAGATCCGGCGTGCGCACCGCGCCACAGACGGCAAGAACCATATTTTCGGGGCGGTAGTACTGGGCATGATGCGCCTTGATCCGTTGCGGCTCTACCCCTGCAATGGCCTCCGGAGAGCCGAGAACCGAATGCGACAGCGGATGGTGGTCGCTCCACAAACCGGCAACGAAGAGATCGTAGGCGGATTGCTCCGGGTCGTCCAGACTCCCACGGATTTCCTCAAGAACGACATTGCGCTCGAGCTCGATCTGCTCCTGATTAAATGCGGGGTTCCAGACGATGTCGGCGAGAATATCGATCGCGGTCGAAAGACCCTCGGCGGGTACATCGACGAAGTAGAACGTCGTCTCCTTACTGGTGGCGGCATTGATGTGTCCGCCGGCGGCATCGATCTCGCGAGAAATGGCATCGGCGTCTCGTCGTGCGGTCCCTTTGAAGACGAGGTGTTCGACGAAATGAGAGAGCCCAGGGATATCGTTCGGATCGTCGCGGCTTCCGGCACGTACCCACACGCCGACACTGACGGAACGGGACTGCGGAACCTCTTCGATGAGAATCCGCAGTCCGTTTTCCAGTCGCGCTTCGTAGGCTCCTTCGTAGAGCCTCTCTGCTACCAACGATCCTCGAGTTCCGCTGGCTCGGGCTCAGGTTGTTGCTCCGCTGGCGAGGAAGATGATGGTTCTTCAGTGTCCGGATTCTCATCGACCTGTTCCCGTTCGGGCGGCGCCTCCACCGGCTGTGACGGTGTCTCATGCTCCGGTCCGGGACGGTCTTCGTTCTGTGCACCGCGGTCGTCGGCTTCCTCCACCTGCTTCCGCTCGCCTTCAGGGACAATGCGGCGGAGCTTGTATCGCCCCCGCTCGTCGATGCTCATCACTTCGACGGTGACGCGATCTCCGCTCTTGACAACATCGGTGACGCGTCGCACGTACTCGTCGGACAGTGCCGAGATGTGGATCAGGCCCGTAACCTCGGGTGTCAGCTCGACGAATGCACCGTAGTCGGTCGTGTTGGTCACGACACCTTCAAGGACATCGCCGGCGTTGACGGGAGGAGACGGGGCGGATTCCTGCGGCGGAGCCGCACTCTTCTTGTTCCGATGCCCTCCCCGCTCTCGCGGCGGCTTGCGATTGGTGGGACCGCCTGCATCCCCTGCTTCGCCTTCCGATGCAAGTCGTTTGAGGTCGGGCCGGCCCATCTTGTCGGTACCGATGACCTCAATGGTGACCTCATCTCCAGGTTTGACGTAGTCGGTGACGTTGTCGACGAATCCGTCGGCGAGGTTTGAGACGTGAACCAGCCCCTCACCGCCGCCTTTCAGTTCGACAAACGCCCCGAAGTCGACGACCCGAGTGACTTTGGTCGAAAAGACAGTACCGATTTCGAGTTCGGACGTGAGGTCTTCAATCCACTCCTGAGCAGCGGCGACAGCTGCCGCATCGACGGCGGCGATCTTCACGCTCCCATCATCTTCGATATCGATCTCTGCACCGGTTTCCTCGATGATCTGTCGAATCATCTTCCCGCCGGGTCCGATCACCATGCCGATCTTGTCGGTCGGGATCAGAATCGTCACCAGTCTGGGCGCGAACAGCGATAGCTCGGCTCGCGGCTCGGCGATCACCCGATCCATCTCGTCGAGGATGGCCAACCGTGCCCGGCGTGCCTGTTCAAGCGCTTCACGCATCGTGTGACTGTCAATGCCGCCGACCTTGACGTCGAGCTGGAATGCGGTGACGCCGGTTCGCGTGCCGACGACCTTGAAGTCCATATCTCCGTGATGATCCTCGGCTCCCTGGATATCAGTGAGGATCACGCGTCGGTTCGCCTCTGCGTCTTCGATCATCCCCATTGCGATTCCGGCGGCCGGGCGTTTGATTGGGACGCCGGCGTCCATCATCGCCAGGGATGCGCTGCAGACGGTTGCCATCGACGAGGACCCGTTGGACTCGAGAATCTCCGAGACGATACGGATGACGTATGGGAACTCCTCTGCGTCCGGCAGAATGCAGCGAAGGGAGTTCTCCGCCAGGTACCCGTGACCGATGGACCGGCGGCTTGGCGAGCCCACCCGACGAACTTCACCGACCGAGAACGGTGGGAAGTTGTAGTGGAGCATGAACCGTTTCCGTCCGTCGAACATCATCTGGTCGATGATCTGCTCGTCCCCGCGAGCGGCGCCAAGCGTGATGACTCCCAGGCTCTGCGTCTCGCCTCGCGTGAATAACGACGATCCGTGCGTTCTCGGGAGCACGCCGACGCGGCAGTTGATTGGGCGGATCTCCTCGGGTCTTCGTCCGTCGAGCCGTACGCCTCGTTCCAGGATCTCCTGGCGCATGTACTCCGAAAGAAGCGATTCGACGGCTGTCGAGACCTCCACAGTCAGTGCACTGGCCTCCTCTTCGGTGAACGTTGGGACGACGATCGCCTCGACCGCACGTTCGCGCAGACCGCTGACGAATTCGCCTCGCTCTTTCTTGGTCGTTGTCGCGTGAATCCCGGGGAACTCAGGCCAGACGATTTGCCGGACACGATCGATCAGGCCCGGTGTTTCGGCCGACTCCTCAGGGACGAATTCCTTCTTCACCGGGTTGACCTGTGCCACGAACCGCTCCTGAAGGGCGATGAGCTCGCGTATCGCGGCATGACCGAAATCGATGGCTTCGACAACCTCAGCCTCCGTGAGCTCCCGCATCATGCCCTCAACCATTGTCACGGTGTCTCGTGTCCCCGCGATCGTAATCTCGGCACCGGTTTCGTCGATCGTCTCTGCGTTGGGATCGAGCACGAATGTGCCATCGACGAGGCCGATCTTGACGCCGGCAATGGGACCTTGGAACGGTGCATCGGAGATCATCAGCGCTGCGGAGGCGCCAAGGATTGCCATGACGTTGGGTGAGCAATCCGGCTCAGCCGAAAGAATCGTGGCGATGATCTGCACTTCATCCTTGTATCCATTTGGAAACAGCGGGCGGATCGGGCGATCGATCATCCGGCCGCTCAATATGGCAACGTCGCTTGGTCTTCCTTCTCTCTTGAAGAATCCGCCGGGAATCTTGCCGCTTGCGTAGAAGCGCTCTTCGTAGTCCACGCGAAGCGGGAAGTATCCAATGTCGTTTCTTGGTGTCTCAGTGACGACGGTCACCAAGACATGTGTATCGCCGTGGGTTGCCAAGACTGCCCCATCGGCCTGCCGGGCGATCTGCCCGGTTTCGAGCGCGAGTTCTTTCCCATTGAAGTCAATGCTCTCTCGAATGTGCATAGAATCTCTAGACTCCTCTGATTTGCAGTTTCTCTATCAGTGCGCGATACCCTTCTAAGCTGTGCCGTTTGACATACTTCAGCAATCGTCGGCGCTGGCCGACCATCTTCCTCAAGCCGCGCTGGGAGCTGAAGTCCTTCTTGTGCTGGGCCAAGTGCTCCGTCAGTTCTCTTATCCTCTCTGTCAGCAGTGCGATCTGCACCGGCGCAGACCCTGTGTCATTGTTGCCGTTGCCGAATTCCTGAGCGATTTCCGCTTTCCTCTCTGTCGTCAATCCCATTGGTGTCTCCTTTTCGCCCTCATCCGAGAGAAGGTGTCTCCGTCCTCCCAGATGGGGTCGGATCAGTTGCCATGCCTGCGTAGCAGGCCTTCTACTTCGAATCTTACCCGTTCTACGTCAATTGTGCGTAGCTCCCGATTCCTCATGACCCAGTTCCCGTTCACCAGGACGTCCGTCACGTCGAGCGCATTGGCGGCGAAGACGATTGTCGAGAGCGGATCATGTGCCGGAGTGGCGTGGAGTGTGCCGCGATCGATGAGGATCAGATCAGCTCGAGACCCCACAGCTAGCGCCTCCTCCTCAAGGCCAAAAAGAGCCCGTGCGGATGTCGCGGCCATGGCGAGGATCTCATCAGCGCTTGGACGCATTGGATCCTCATGAAGCGCCCGTTGGAGGATCCATGCCGTCCGCATCTCCTCAATCATGTCGAGACGGTTGTTCGATGCGGCGCCGTCGGTGCCGAGAGCGACCTTGACTCCTGCTTCAAGCATTGCTCGCAGTGGCGCGATGCCGCTTCCCAACTTGGCATTGCTCTTCGGACAGTGGGCCACGTGCACACCGCGATCGGCGAGAATGGCGATATCATCCTCATTGACATGCACGCAGTGGGCAGCGAGAAACGGTACGTCAAACGCGCCGAGCTGCTCCAGATGAGCAACAGGGCTTGCTCCGGTCTGCTCTCGCCATGCCTCGACCTCAGAACGCGTTTCTGAGACATGCGTGTGGATGGGGACGTCGATGTGTGTTGCCCGCTCAATCGTTGCCCGCCAAAGGTCTTCGCCGCATGTATACAGCGCGTGAGGGCTGAGAGCCCCCCGGATCCGGCCGTTCGCCTTGCCGTGCCATCGCTCGACGATGTGCGTTGTCGCATCCAGTTTGGCCGCACCGCCCTCATCCATCGATGGGGCAGCCATGCCCGGGGAGAGCAGCAGGCGGACGCCGGCCTCGTCTGCCGCGCGAGCGATCTCGTCGCAGTGGAAGTACATGTCGGCAAAACCGATCGTTCCACCGCGGATTCCCTCTGCCAATCCGAGCAGCGTGCACCAGTACACGTCTTCGGCGCGTAGCTTGTTCTCGATCGGCCAGATGTGGTCTTCGAGCCATACCTGCAATGGCACATCGTCAGCGAGGCCGCGGAACAGAACCATCGCGAGGTGTGTGTGTGTATTGAAGAAACCCGAAGCGACGATCTTGCCCCCTCCGTCGATGACGTCGTCACCGGGGGGCGGAGTCGTCGGCGATTCGGTGATGGACGCGATGCGCGAATCTTCGAAGCGGATGTCAATCGGCGAAGTCGCCGCGAGGGGTTGAACGTTTCTTAGAGTTGTGCCCATGTGACCTTCGCTTCTCAGGAGATTGGACAGCAATTATACATCCCGCAAATGCGCATCGCAATTGGAAAGGCCCGATGTTGACGCCCGACAGACATGCAAGTTAATATATGACAGATGAGGATAGACAACGAGCAGGACGCCGGTCGCACGGCGGAGGAGACTGCATGTCGCTTCCTGCGTGAATGCGGGTACGAGATCGTCGTACGTAACTGGCGGACACGTCTGGGGGAGATCGATATTGTCGCTCGAGATGGACAGACGCTTGCCTTTGTCGAAGTCAAATCTCGCTCCCAGCCGGGGTTCGGCGGCCCGGAAGCTGCGGTACATCCGGCGAAGCAGCGCCGCCTGATTGCTGCTGCCGGTAGCTTCCTCAGCGTCACAGACTGCCAGTTGCCGGCGCGCTTCGATGTGGTGGTATTCTTGGCGGGAGAGCCGCGACTTCATCGCGACGCGTTCCAGGTGGATACGACGTGTTTGCCCGGCTCCTGAGCGGAGCGGTGTTGGGGATTGATGCGGAGCTGATCGAGATCCAATGCGATGTGAGTGGAGGGCTCCCGCAGTTCCGAGTTGTCGGGCTGCCGGAGAAGGAGGTCTGCGAGAGCCGAGAACGGATCCGCAGTGCGATCAAGAACTCCGGATTTCAATTCCCGGCCGGCCGAATCACAGCGAACCTCGCGCCAGCCGACCTGAGGAAGGAGGGGGTAGGGTTCGATCTCCCCATCGCCATAGCGATTCTGATCGCGTCTGCCCAGCTTCCGCCGCCTACGGCGCGATATCTTCTAGTGGGTGAGCTTGCCCTTGACGGTGAGGTTTGCAGCGTACGCGGCGTCCTTCCGATCGCGATCGCCGCATCGGGGCATGTCGACGGGCTGATTGTTCCTGAGGGAAACGCGATCGAGGCTTCGCTTGCGACCGATGCGCCCGTCTACCCGGTGACATCGCTTGGCGATGTGCGACGGCATCTCAGCGGAGAGAATCGAATCGCGCCATTGGTCGTGGACCGGGGGAAGGTTCTGCAAGAAGCGCCTCCTCCGATTGCGTGCGATCTTCAACAGGTTCGCGGGCAGGTTCAGGCGAAACGGGCGTTGGAGATTGCGGCTGCCGGCGGACACAACCTGCTGATGGTTGGGCCACCGGGTGCGGGGAAGAGCTTGCTTGCCCGCTGTCTTCCCGACATCCTTCCGCCGCTGACGTTGGAGGAAGCACTTGAGGTGACGAAGATCTACAGCTCGGCCGGACTGCTCGAGAGCGGTGGTCCGTTGATTCGAAGACGTCCGTTTCGTGCTCCGCACCAAACGATCTCCTACGCAGGCATGGTTGGCGGCGGGCACGGGGTGCCTGGTCCGGGGGAGATCAGCCTTGCGCACCACGGCGTGCTATTCCTGGATGAGTTGCCCGAGTTCGATCGGAGGGTTCTCGAGACGCTCCGGCAGCCGCTCGAGGATCGGTCGATTCTGCTATCACGGGCCGGTGTCTCGGTGAGATATCCGGCAGCGTTCACACTTGCCGCCGCAATGAATCCGTGTCCATGCGGATTCCTCGGGGATTCAACACAGCCGTGCCGGTGCACGGCACGCGATATCCAGCGCTATCGCAGACGGCTCTCCGGGCCGTTCCTGGATCGGATCGACCTGTTCGTGGAGGTCCCTCGACTTGCAGCGGATGAGCTGCTGGGCAGGAGAGGGACAACAGCTTCCCTCGACGTGAGAGCGAGGGTGGCAGGTGCGCGGGCGTGTCAATGGGAGCGGCTTCGTGGAACCGCGAGATGCTTCTCCAATGCACAACTGGATGGCGAGCAGCTTGATGCCCACTGTACACTGAACACTGCAGCGAAGGGACTGCTGAAGCGGGCTGTGTCCCGCTTCGGGCTGAGCGCGCGATCGCATGTCCGGATCCTGCGAGTGGCGCGGACCATCGCCGATCTTGAGGGCGCGGTGACGCTTTCCGCTGAACACGTCGCTGAGGCTGTCCAATACCGAGCGTCCGGCGAGTCGATTGGGACGTAGTACCCGGGCGTGTAGACAGCGCGGTCTGGTTCATGAAATCGACACACAAGGCGGGTACAGTTGGGGTTCAATGGCCCATATTCTGTGGCGTGAGTTTGAGTTCTGTGATGAGCGTAGAGGAGGCATGCGGATGAAAAGTCTGGTACTCGGTGCGGTCGCCGTCCTGCTCGTGGGACTGTCGGCGGTGGGATCAGCCGTGCAGTACCCGGTGACGGTATCGAGCATCGACATCGAGGGTACAGTGAAGATCAAGGATCGCGATGTCCTGGAGATCATCGGTTTCCAACAAGGAGACCGAGTGACCGAAGCCGACCTGAAGCATGCGTCGCAAGCGGTGTTTGATCTTGGGTGGTTCAGCGAAGTGGCTCCGGATGTGGGAGAGAACGGAGACGTCGTCTTCCATGTCGTGGAGAATCCAGTGGTGCGAAAGATCGTCATTACGGGGAACACTAACCGGAGATGGTACTCCGCGTTCGGCATACGGCTGTTCAGCACCCCAATCCTCTCGACATCGAAGATTCGCCAAATCCTCTACCAGGGAGACATCAAGAGGCGCAAGGTTCTGAACCGCGCGGCACTGGAGACGGCGTTGAGTGACGTGCTCACCGAATACAACGATCGCGGCTACGTCCTTGTTGCCCTGGGCAACGTGGAGATCGGCGAAACATTGTCGATTGAGTTCGTCGAAGGACACGTGGACTCGAACATAGTCTCCGGATTGAGGACAGTACCTGTAGCGGAGGCGGAGCAGTTGATTGATCTGCCCCTCGGTGAGCCGATCCGGAGAATCGATGTGCAGAGAATCATGTCCCGCTTCGGGAACTCAATCTACTTCGCAAACGTGGAAATCGTCCCGCAGCCCGGGCCAACGCCGGACAGCGTGATCCTGCAATGGAACCTAGAGGAACGCGATTTGCTGCAGGAGCCGCTTGAGCTGAGCGACATCGTGCTTGTAGGGATCACATGCTATGACGAAGCGGCAGTGTACGACAAGCTGAGCGCGTTGCCGCCTGATGGGCTGACCGACAACTACCGTCTTCTTCAGGCGCTTGAGGGCGTCTACGACCTGTACACGGACGCTGGCTACATGATGGTTCGCTTCACAGTCGAGGCGGTTGAAGGCGGGACGGCTTACGTTCGTGTTGGAGAGGGGCGCATTCGCGAGATCGTGCTTTCGGGGCCTGAACACACCAAGGACTACGTCATTCTCCGGAAGCTCGATATTGCAGTTGGTGAGGTTCTCAATAGCGAAGATTACCTCGTTTCGCAACAGAGCCTAACGTCGCTGGGGTATTTCACGTCGGTCAGTCTTGTTCCCGAGTGGGTGGATGACGGGATAGTCGTCACGGTGAACGTCGCAGACAAGACGCGGCTTGGAGGGTTCGAGGGCTCGATGGCGCTCGATCCGCGTACGGGTGGAATTGTCGGTGAGCTCAAGCTTCGACAGAAGAACCTTTTTGGAACCGGACAAGATGTATCGCTCAGTTACAGTCGAGGTCTCGTAGCCGATGGGGAGCCGGGCGCGATCACCTGGGATCTTGCCTACACGTCGACGGCCTTCTTCCCCGAATTCGACCGCGTGGGACTCGACCTGTACAAGACATCACGGCGGATCACGAACGGCGAGGAAACGGTGCCGCTTACCACGTACGGGGTGAGGAACAGCTACGCCTATCCGATCGCGGATTACGCGGATATGGGTCTGAGCTACAAGCATGAAGAGGAACGGGCTGCAGGTGAGACTCAGTGGACGCCGACGGATTCGGTGACCATGTCTTTGATGTACGACGATGTCGACGATCCATACTTCCCGACTGGTGGGAAGAAACGCTCGATTAGCATGGAGAAGGCCGGCGGCTTCTCTGCGGGTCGAGAGTACTTCAATATCCGACTTGACTGGATCCAGTTCAGTCCCGCGAGCTTGCCGCTGTTTGGAGACATGCGACAGGCCATCGGCGTACGATTCAAGATGGGTTGGGGAGATGATCGACTCCCTGTCAGCCAATACTATGAGCTTGGTGGCCCCATGTCGGTGAGAGGGATGGATTCGATATCTGTGCCGCGGATGTTCCTCGCCAACTGCGAGTATCGCGTCCAGCTAGCAGAAGAAGGGTTGCACCTGGTTACTTTCGTCGATGCGGGAGTCGATCTGGATGCAGTTAGGCTTGACACGATTCTCGCGACAGCTGGTCTCGAAATCGCGATAGACGCCGCCGGGATCTTCGTGCGGCTTGATGCTGCGTGGCCGCTTGACTCCGATTGGAGCTGGATGCCGAAACTCGAGATCGGCTTCGGCCGAATGTTCTGATCTCTGACGATCGATACGGAGTCGCTTATAATCGGCAGGAATGGGGATCCACAAGGAGGATGGCATGTCTCGAAATACGCTTTTCGTCGCTGGTCTTGCTCTATTGCTGGCAATTGGTGCGCTGGTTCTTCAGTTCGCGCTCCCCTCAGGTGGAGATGCGAGTAGCTCAGAGTTCGCCGCGCTTCGGAACGATGTCGCCGCGCTCCGGCAGCAAGGCGCTGTCAGGGTTGCCTATGCCAACACGGAGGCTGCTTTCGCTGTCTTCACGGACGCTGTCACTGACATGCGACAGCGTGCATCGGAAAAGGCTTCGGCGCTTGTTCGGCTGCAGCAGGATTTCGTTCAGAGCACCATCTCGCGTGAAGACTACGAGGTGGAACTGATGGGACTGAAGTCCGAGTTCCTCGACGCGCAGTTCGCGGTCCAGATTGCGATGATCGACACGATGATCGCTTCGGAAGGATTCTCGGACATCCGTGGAGAGCTGACGGCCCTCAAGGAAGAGGCGCAGCCAGTCATCGACGAGATGAAGAATCTTCTCTCAACAGCGAGAATCGGCGTCATCGACTCAACGGAATTCAACGGTCGGTATACGCAGTTGGAGGGCGCCTATCAACAGCTTGACCAGCTGCTTGTCAGCGCCGCGACAGTGAAGGTTGTCAAGGCAGCCGAGGAAGTTGCGCTTGATCGCGGGTTTGATCTCGTCCTCAACAAGAAGAACGTTCTTGTGTACTCCAATCCCGCCACGATCATCGACATCACCGACCTGGTCAAGGCAAAGCTGGCGACGTACCTGTAGTCGGCGACCATGCTCGACGTAGAGGCAATCCGCGACAATCTTCCGCACAGGTACCCATTCCTGATGATCGATCGGGTGCTGGAAAGGGAGGCGGGCCGTGTCGTCGCGTTGAAGAACGTCACGGCCAACGAGCCGCAGTTCCAGGGGCACTTCCCTGAACCGGTTGGGGCAGTCATGCCCGGTGTGTTGATCATCGAGGCGATGGCGCAGACGGCAGCGTTTCTCGTTCCCAAGCGCGATGAGGACACGGCGCGTGAAGGGTATCTCGTGGGTGTCGAGAAGGCCCGTTTTCGCCGCAAGGTGGTTCCGGGGGATCAGCTCCGCATCGAAGCGGAGCTGATCCGCGCGCGGCGCGGATTGCTGCAAGCCAGTGTTGGTGCTTCGGTCGACGGAGAGCTGGCCGCGTCGGCGACGATTTCGCTATTGGTGACCTAGGAGCGAACGAAGACCCCCGTGATCGAGTGTATCCCGAACATCAGTGAAGGCCGGGACCGCGACATCCTCCGCAGGGCGGTCGATGCGGTTGCTGTATCAGGCTGCGGGGTGCTCGACCTTCATGCTGATCCGGATCACAATCGATCGGTTCTGACATTCATTGGATGCGAAAGCGACCTGCTCGATGGTGTCCTCGCGTTGGTCCGGCTGACGACCGCCAAAATTGACCTGCGGGCTCAGCGCGGCGTCCATCCACGAATGGGGGCGACCGATGTGATTCCGTTCGTGCCGCTGGAGGGGGGCACCATGTCCGACTGCGTGCAGCTCGCGCGTCGTGTTGGACAGGCGATCGGTGAGCAGCTCGCGATCCCGGTTTTCCTTTACGAGGCGGCGGCCACATCGGCTCAACGTCGGAATCTTGCGACGATCCGGAAAGGACAGTTCGAACGGCTGACGGACAAGCTGCACCGGGCTGAATGGGCTCCCGACTTCGGACCCCAAACTCCGCATCCGACGGCGGGCATTGTGGCGATCGGAGCGAGGCGGTTCTTGGTCGCGTTCAATGTGGTCCTTGAGACCGGGGAGCTGGCCGTTGCCACGCAGATCGCGACAAGGATCCGCGAGGCGAACGGGGGGCTGAAGGGAGTGAAAGCGCTTGGCTTGCCACTGGCCAGTCGGGGACTCGTTCAGGTTTCGATGAACCTGACGGACATCGATGCGACGAACCTCCTTGTCGCATTCGAGCGAGTCCGAGATGAAGCCAGCGACCGAGGTATCAACGTGGTCGAGAGCGAGATCGTTGGATTGGTCCCTCGCGCTGCGATCGGGGAGGCGACAACGGAGAGTATCAGGCTCGATCGCGACCTCGAGAGCGTCGTGCTCGAGAACCGCTTGGTACGCCGATGAGCGTTCGGATTGGTGAGCGAAAGGTCAAGCGGATGCTTGTGGTTGGCCTTGGGGTGACGGGGAAGGCTGTCTGCCGGTACGCAGTGCGACACGACGTAGACATCCTTGTTACTGAGCGGCGGGCGCTTTGTGAAGAGGAACGGGGCTGGCTTCGCGAGCAAGGGATTTCCTACGAAGAGCGCGGCCACACTGGGCGGGCTCTTGTTGGCATCGATGCCATCATCCTCAGTCCCAGTGTCCCGACGGGATCAGCGCTTCTCGCGAGCGCAACCCAACGAGGAATTCCGATCTACTCTGAGCTCGACCTTGCAGCTGCTGCGAGCGTCGGGGTTCCGATGGTTGCTGTCACTGGGACGAATGGCAAGAGCACGACCGTCGAACTGATCGGGGCGCTCCTTCGTGCGGTGGGGCAGAGGGTTGCGGTGGTGGGGAACATCGGGACGCCGTTCATCGATGTTGTCGACGCCGATCCGTTCGACGCGATTGTAGTTGAAGCCAGCAGCTATCAGCTCGCGCAGTCCGCCGTGTTCCGGCCGGACGTCGCCTTGCTTCTTAACCTTGAGCCGGACCACCTGGCTCAGCATGGCACGATGCATGCGTATACAGAGGCCAAGGGAAGGATATTCCGCCTCCAAACTGCAGACAACACTGCAATCTTGCCGCGAAGCCTGGCCTCGCGGTTCAAACAAGGCGAAGCGAAGCGGGTGATCTACGACGAGAAGGATGCAGTTCCATCGCATCTGGCTGCGAGGCTTGCTCCACACCGGAAGGCAAACCTGGGTGCGGCACTCTGCGCCTGCGAAGCGCTTCTGCCGGACACCGACTGGGCGGCTGTTGAGATCGGCCAGATTGCTTCCAGTGTCCGTCTGCCGTATCGCATGGCGGAGGTCGGGTATATCGATGGAGTGCGCATCGTCAATGATTCGAAGGCGACCAATCCTGCGTCGACGATAGCCGCGCTTGCCGCGCTCGATGGGCCGACCGTACTTCTGCTTGGCGGTCAGGCGAAACAGACGGGCTACGAGGCATTGAGAGAGGCGATTGAGATATCGACAATCCGACGGATCGTGCTGTTCGGGGAGGCTGCAGAGCAGCTGGCCGGGCTGCTTGATGGGTATCCGGTCATTCGTGTAGAGGACGTGGGGACAGCTGCGCGTACCGGGCTGGACGCTGCGTGTCCCGGCGACACGATCCTCTTCTCTCCTGCGTGCTCGAGTTTCGATCAATTCCGCAGCTTCCAGGAACGCGGCGAAGCATTCTCCCGAACGATTCGTGCGCAGGCTGGGTTCCGCACCGGCTGAATCCAAGGACACGAATCCTCCACACCACGGACACCCGTCCGCTTCGTATTGGACCGAGTGTCTCGCATACCGCGACGGCGTTCCTTCCTCCCTTGGGCAGATGGCGCAACCATGGGAGTCGCTGGCGAGGCGGAACCCTATCCCAACGCCGAGGAGCAAGTAGTGGGCGGACAAGCGGACCGACGAACGATTCTGGTAGTCTCACTTCTCGTGCTTGCAGGGTTGATTGCACTCTACAGCGCAAGCGCCCCGTTCTCGTTGAGACACTTCGGCAGCGATACGTCGATGCTCTTCCGTCAGGCCATTGCCGCATTGATCGGCGTGATTGTGCTCGGAGGGCTTGCCGTCTCGGACTACCATCGGCTGGGCGCGATCAATGATCTGCTCCTGCTTGGATCGTTCCTGCTGACGGTGATGACGATCCTCCCTCTTGGGATCGGCGACGGTCGTTGGCTGTCGCTGGGACCGGCATCATTCCAACCAACTGAGCTGCTGAAACTCTCGTTGATCGTTTATCTGGCGACGAGTCTTTCGAAGAAGGGCGAGAGGGTGAAGGCGTTCGGGGACGGGGTTCTGCCATACATTATCGTGCTCGGGGTGTTGGCCGCCGTTGTGGTAGCCCAACCGGATCTAGGAATGGTCCTGGTCCTTGGGGCGGTTACGCTGGGGATGCTGTTCTTCGCCGGTGCGAGGATGCTGCATCTCGCTGGGATTGTTGCCGGATGTGCTCCGTTTGTGTTCCTGGCGATTCGATTTGCGCCCTATCGGATGGCCAGACTCCTCTCGTTCCTCAATCCGTTCGCCCACAGCACAACATCGGGATACCAAACGATTCAGTCGCTGATTGCCGTTGGATCCGGCGGGCTGTTCGGACGGGGACTGGGTGCATCGCATGCGAAGCTGTTCCACCTGCCTCAATCGCACAATGACTTCATCGCGTCCGTCATTGCGGAGGAGCTTGGGTTTGTCGGCATGTGTGTGGTGATCGGCCTCCTGGGGTTCTTGGTGTGGAGAGCATTCGTGATTGCTGAACATGCTCCAGACCAATTGGGGCGGCTGCTTGCGGTGGGGATAGGTTTCACGCTTGGATTCCAGTCGCTGGTCAATCTTGGTGTCGTCGTTGGCCTTCTACCCGTGACGGGACTGACGCTTCCGTTCCTTAGCAATGGGGGGTCTTCGCTCATTGTCACATTGGCGATGGTCGGCGTGCTGCTCAGCGTCTCTCGACAGGATGTGCGCAGATGAGGGTTCTCGTAGCAGGCGGAGGAACGGGGGGACACTTCTACCCCGCGATGGCGATGATCGAAGGGTTCCACGAGCGCGATCCCGATGTGAAGGTTGCCTATGTCGGGACATCTAGGGGAATCGAGGCCCGTGTTCTTCCCTTGCATCCCTGGATTCGTTTCTACCCGATTCACGTTCGAGGGTTTCGCAGTCGCGGTGTCTGCCACAGAGTGGGGACGTTGCTTCGCTTGGGGATGGGACTGCTGGAATCGCTTGTGATCTTCGCGCGATTCAGACCGCAGATTGTGATCGGTGTCGGTGGCTACAGCTCGTTTCCGCCAGCCTTCCTGGGTGGAACTCTGGGCCGTCTCTTCCGAGTGCGAACAGTGATCCACGAGCAGAATGTCGTTGCGGGTCGCGCCAACCGATGGCTCTCGCGGCTCGTGGATCTTGTCTTGGTCTCATTCCACCAGACGAAGCGGTCGTTTCCACACGCTCGCCGGGTGATTGTGGCGGGCAATCCCATTCGCGAGGAATTCCTTCATGTCCTAGGCTCGGGCGACCTCTACAAGCGGTTCGGCCTTGATCCGTCGCGCCGAACGATCCTTGTGTTCGGCGGCTCAAGGGGATCGTCCGAGATCACGGAGCAGATTCTCTACGCCAAAGACGTCGTTGGTGCAAACGATGGGCTCCAGATCTTGCTGATCACAGGTCGAGAAGAGGCGACTGTCGCGATCCGGAAGGAGCTTGGCAATTCGGCAATCGGCAATGTCGTTGTCGAATCGTATGTCGAGCATATGGGAGCGGCATTCGCGATCGCTGATCTCGTGGTCTGCCGGGCAGGGGCAACATCATTGGCGGAGATTACGGCATGTGGGAAGGCCTCGATTCTGATTCCATGGCGAGAAGCGACCGACGATCACCAATGGAAGAACGCACGAATGCTGCAAGCGGAGGAGGCTTGCGCACTGGTCGATGAGGAGGTTATCGTAGAGAGAAACCTGGTATCGCTTATCGTGGATCTGATTCATGACGAGCTGGCGTTAGAGCGGTTGGCGTGCAATGCAGGCCGACTTGGGCAGCGTGGCGCGAAGGCGCAGATACTGGGGGAGATCCAATCGATGATGAGGGGGGCGGGCGCGTGATCAACACGAGCACGCGGTTGCATTTCGTTGGAATGGGCGGGATCGGCATGAGCGGTCTCGCCTCGGTCTGTCTTGCGCGGGGAAATGAGATCTCCGGGTCGGATTTACGAGAGAACCGGCAACTGGAATCACTGCGGCAAGCCGGTGCAGCTGTGTTCGTCGGACACCACGAGCAGCATGTAGGAAGCGATGTGGATCGAGTGATCGTTTCATCGGCGATCCCCGAGGACAATGTGGAGGTCCGGGCCGCCCGGGAACGGCGAATCCCCGTCGTGCAGCGAGTCGATGCACTTGCCGAGCTGCTTCGCGGCTATCGCAGCGTCGGCATTGCCGGCACGCATGGGAAGACGACGACCACGGCAATGCTTGCGACAATCCAGCAGGAACTCGAGCGATCCCCCAGCTATCTCATTGGTGCACACTGTCCGGGACTTGGCGGGAACGCGTGCCTCGACAGCGGGGAATGGTTCCTTGCCGAGATCGATGAGAGCGACGGACTATTCCTGGCGGTGGAGCCCGATATCGCGGTTGTGACGAACGTGGGACTCGATCATCTGCAGACGTATCGCAATGTGGAGGAGATTCGCAACGCGTTCCATCGATACGTCTCCCGAGCCGATCATGCGGTCCTTGCGGTGGACAATCCTTACGTAGAGGAGATTTCGCGATCGTTCCCGAATGCACTGACCGTTGCCATCCATCGGGACGCGGACATCCGTGCCGAGAATCTTCGGTTTGAGCGGTTCGACACAGTTTTTGATCTCGTCGTGTTTGGAGAACGGATTACGCGAGTTACGCTTCCGGCGCCCGGCGAGCACAACGTCGAGAACGCGCTATGTGCACTTGGTGCGGCACGATGGACTGGGATCGATCTGAAGGATGCTGCCCGCGCCTTGTCGAGGTTTGTGCTTCCACATCGGCGCTTCGAGGTTCTCGAGGAGAACGGAGTTACTGTCGTAGACGACTATGCGCATTTGCCTGAGGAAATCGAAGCCACGCTCGGCGCAATTCGCTCGGGTTGGCGAGACCGGCGGATCGTAGCCGTCTTCCAGCCTCACCGATACAGCAGAACCCGGGCACTGAGCGCGCAGTTTGGCTCCGCTTTCTCTCTTGCCGATGCGGTGATTGTGACGTCAATCTACCCGGCGTGCGAACGGCCGGTGCCCGGCGTTTCATCTCGGACGATTGTCGAGGCGATCGAGAGGAAGACGAGGGCTGCAGTGCACCCAATTCCGGATAAGGAAAACGCCATCGAGTTCCTCAAGACGAAGATTGTCCCCGGGGACTTCATTGTCAGTTTCGGTGCTGGCGACATCTGGACCGTGACGGAAGAGCTGGCGCACTTCCTCGAAGAAGGGCAGTTCTGTAGCTTGGCGTTGTCCTAGGTGAGAATGTGCTCGCGCTTGTTGCCGCCTCCGGGTGGTCATGGCCCTGATGCTCCGCGGGCACAGCGGTATCCTTGTGAGCCAACAACAGGGCGTGTGCTGGTATAGGATCATACTTCGAGCAGACAAATAAAAACAACAGGATACAACGTAAGGGACGGCAAGACAGGATGGTATTCGCGGAAACGCGGTCACCTTGGCTGTGGCATCAAACGCGGAGATCTGCAAGGAAATTGACATCCTCTGGTAAAAGGTGTATAACAGTTTTCACGAATCTCGCTGTAGTAGGGCAGTATGGGGTTGTTGACGGGTGAAGGAGGGGACATTCTGGCGCGGGAGCGCTATTCTGGTCTTTGCTGTAGGGGGGGTACTCATTACTGCTGCTGCCATTGCACTCTGTACGCCGTGGTTTGGGTTCGTTGACCTGCGTGAAGTTGTGGTCATCGGCAACCACCACACGACTGCCCCGAATCTTGTTTCCCTGTCAGGCGTACGGAGAGGGCAATCTCTGTTGACCTTGTCTCTTGGCCGCGTAACCAAGAACCTGCTGCGGCATCCCCGCATCAAGAGCGTTCGCGTTGGCCGTAGGCTGCCGCACACGCTGACCATTCAGGTTCAGGAGAGGGAAGAGGTGGCCTGGATGGTGGATCCATCCGGTGATAGCTGCCTGGCACTGGGCGAGGGCGGCGTGGTGCTCTCGACGGATTGCACGCCCTCCGCGGCGATGATTGAGCTTCGTGGTGCGCGCATCTCCGGCAGTGGTGCGGGCGCTGTCTTGCTCGACAGTGCGGTCGGCGAGTTGCTTCACGTACTTCATGATGGCGTGCTGGCTTCGCTGGACACGCAGCTGATTGATCTTGAAGATCCGGATTCGATCGAAGTGAAGACCGAGTCCGGGCTCCGCGTACTCCTTGGTGAAATGGACGATGTGCTGCTGCGACTAGACTCCCTTGCGGCGCTCAGCCGCTCGCTGGATGTGGCGGACTACGAGGTCATTGATCTCAGATTCGGGGGTGAGGCAACGCTGGTGCCTCGGTAAGGCGGTGAAGAGATGAGGAAAGAGAAAGTCGTTGTCGGGCTCGACGTCGGAACCACCAAGGTGGTTGCGCTCGTCGGGAATGTGATTGACGGCATGATCGAGATCATCGGAATGGGCAAGGCGGAGTCCCATGGTCTCGAGAAGGGAGTCGTCGTCGACATCGGCCGGACGATGTCTTCGATTCGCAAGTCGGTCGAAGAAGCCGAAAACATGGCCGATGCGAAGATCGACTCCGTGTATGTGGGAATCGCAGGAAAGCATATCACGTCGATCAACAACAGTGGAACGGTATCGATCAACCGTCCGGACCGAATTATCACGGAAGATGACATCCGTCGTGTGGTGGAAACGGCTCAAGCGATTCAGATTCCGCCCGAGAGCGAGATGATCCACGTGATCCCACGGCAGTACATCGTCGACGGTCAGGACGGGATCACCGATCCGGTCGGCATGACCGGTACGCGTCTCGAGGTCGATGTGCATATCGTGACGGGCGCGATCACGGCGGTGCATAACCTCGTCCGCTGTGTGGAAACGCTGGGTATCGGAATCAAGCAGATCGTTCTTGAGCCAATTGCTTCATCGCTTGCCGTGCTGTCGTCAGCTGAGAAGGAACTCGGCGTCATACTGGTCGACATCGGCGGTGGGACAACCGATATCAGCGTGTTCCGCGGGGGGGACATCTGGTTCTCCAAGGTGATTCCAATCGCCGGCGAGCATATCACCAACGACATCACGGTCGGATTGCAGACGCCGATCGAGGAAGCGGAACTCGTGAAGAAGATGCACGGGACCGCCCTGGTCGACAGCGTCAGTGAGGACGACAAGATCGAAGTGGCGACAATCGGCGGCGATGAGAAGAAGCTTGTGTCGAAGAAACGACTGGCCAAGATTATCGAGCCTCGAATCGAGGAGTTGCTCGATCTTGCGATGCAGGAAGTCGAGGATGCAGGCTATCGCGACCTCGTACCCGCAGGATTGGTACTGACCGGTGGATCGTCGTTGTTGGACGGGCTTCCTGAGTTTGCGACCCAGCGCTACGATATCCCGGTCCGCCGTGGGAAGATCCCGCAAGGGATTCACGGATTGCGGGACATCGTCGAATCGCCGATCTATGCAACCTCGATCGGGTTGATCCGCTACGCAGTCGAGACGACGGACTTCAAGAAGCCGGAATTCGCCGAACGGCGGCGGGAATCGATCATTGGAAAGCTGTTCTCCTGGTTCAACCGATTCTTCCGGGGGTAGATGATGGCCATGCCTGAACGGATGAACCACACGTCTTCACCAGCGAGCCTGATGGTTGTCGGTGTTGGTGGCGGCGGCGGAAACGCTGTCGACCGGATGTTTGACACGCGGGTCAACGGTGTCGAGCTTGTCGTGGCAAACACTGACGCGCAGGTACTGGAGGTCGTTCGCTCTCATCGAACACTGCAGCTTGGAGGGCAGCTGACAGGGGGGCTTGGCGCGGGCGGGAACCCCGAGATCGGACGGCTTGCTGCCGAAGAGAGCCGAGAGGAGATCATCGATCTCCTCAACGGCGTGGACATGGTGTTCATCACGGCCGGAATGGGGGGGGGCACAGGAACGGGTGCAGCGCCGGTCATTGCTTCCCTGGCAAAAGAGGCCGGCGTGCTAACAACGGGAATCGTCACCCGACCGTTCTCGTTCGAGGGACTTGCTCGAGCGGAGAAGGCCGAGGCGGGGATCGCCCGGCTGTCGCAGGCGGTCGACGCGATGATCTGTATCTCCAACGATAAGCTGCTGAAGGTCGCGCCTGCCGAGACGCCGATCACGCGAGCGTTTGAGATTGCAGATGAAGTCTTGCGCCAGGGAGTGGAAGGGATCTCCGATCTGATCACTGTTCCGGGGATGATCAATCTTGACTTCGCCGATATCGAATCGGTGATGCGCAACGCCGGGACGGCGATGATGGGGATTGGCGAAGGTGAAGGGGAAGGCAAAACGAAGGATGCGGCGCGAAACGCGATCTCCTCACCGCTGCTCGACGGCTCGATCCAGGGTGCACGCAAGGTGATTATGAACATCACCGGCGGATCCGATCTCACACTGGAAGAAGTGACCTCTGCGGCGAATCTGATTCGAGAGGCGGTCTCCGATCATGCGGACATCATCTTTGGCACGGCGATCCGAGACGGCTTTGAGACGGTTCGACTGACCGTGATCGCAACGGGATTCTCGGTTGAGTACGGCCAGGATGACGAGGACGGCCCGTCGCTGTCGAACGAGACGATGCTGGCGAAGCTGGAGCAGGAAAGCCGCGTTGGCGTAGATGATTTCGATATCCCAACATTCTTGCGGCGAAACCGCCGAAGCCGCGAGGAGCGGCCGCGTCCGCCATGGGGCGAGCCGCAGGATAGCGACGACGCACGCTAACGAAGCAGTTACGGCACGACAATCGTGAGTGAGAGGAAAAGCCCCCGTCCGTCGGGGGCTTTCGCTTTGCCAGAGGTGGGAGTCGAACCCACACGTCCCAGAGGGACACGGGATTTTGAGTCCCGCGCGTCTGCCAATTCCGCCACTCTGGCTGGGTGAAGGCATGGTAGCCAGAAGCCCGCGGCCCGTCAACGTGGCGGGAGGCACTCCCTAGAGTTCCATCAAAAGACATTGCACAGAGTACAACTGAGGAAGGATGACCATTCGGGATACGTGACAAGAATCCGCAGCTTGTCTGGGCGGAATGGGTTCACGCTTCACGGCAATCCGGTATACTGAACCAAAGGCCGTAGGCAGGAGCGGATTCGATCCAAGTGAGTGAACGCCGTTGGGGTGCGTTTGCTCGCCGGCGGGTTCAAGGAGGTTGATCTGGCGATGCGCGGTGGCGAAGGCGGAAGTGTGGTCCGCAGGAAGCGGCAAGCTGTCGTGATTGTCGGAGTGAGCCTCATCGTTGGGATGTTGTCGTTCGCGACAGTCGGTGTTCCGTATTCGGACCCGTTCAATACGGCGCCGACAGGCAACGGAACACCTACGATCACGACCGGATCGGAGGCCGAGGGGCTTGAGTACAGTGGTGTCTCGTTCGCTTGGGGGTTGGGCGTCTCCGGAGATGGCGGAAGCATTGATGCAGATGCTTTCGGGGCCGCCGGCGCATTCACGATTACGTCGCGGAACGATGGCGACTTCCAGTTCTCTAGCATTCGCATGCGTAATGATGGCACCGAGATCACGATCTCCGGAACTGGACCGCAGCCGTTCAGCATCACCGTGCCGGCAGGCAGTGGCTATGCAACGTACACGCCAATCGGGGGCGCCAAGCTGGTGACGCAGGTCGAGATCTCGTCCGGAGATTTCTGGATCGATTTCGATGATGTGGTGGTCGACCTCAACGTGCCCGAGATGGCGATCGAAGGGAACGGAACTGTAATTGCCGATGGAGACACGACGCCTACGTCCAGTGACCACACGGACTTCGGACTGGCCGCACCCGGCTCCCCGGTTTCCCGGACGTTCACGATCCGCAACAACGGTGCCGCCGGCTTGGATCTGACCGGATTCCCGTACGTCGCGCTCTCGGGATCGGGGGACTTCTCGGTTGCCACGCAACCGAGTCTGGATCCGATCCCTGCGGGAGGGTCGGACACCTTCACGATCGCGTGTGATCCGAGCGGAATCGGTCCGCGGACAGCAACGGTATCGGTTGCCAACAACGACTCAGACCAGGACCCGTACACATTCGTCGTGCAATGCACTGGGGCCGACACCGATCCTCCGGACGTCAGCTCGATCACCCTTGCAGACGCTGATCCGACGAATGCGATAACTGTCAACTTCACGGTGACCTTCGACGAGTCGGTGACCGGCGTTGGAATTGGTGACTTCACACCGGACGAGAGCGGACTCACTGGCGCGTCGATCGATGCTGTGTCGGGAAGTGGAACAAGCTGGAATGTACTTGTCGTCACCGGCACCGGCGATGGGACACTGTCGATCGATTTGGTCGACGACGATTCGATCGAGGACGGTTCCGGCAACAAGCTCGGCGGGACTGGCGCGGGAAACGGGAACTACAGCGCCGGCCTGACGTATACGATCGACAAGACGCCGCCTTCTGAGCCCGACGGCCTCAGTCCCAGCCACGGCGCGTACCTTGGCACGCAGTCGCCCGCATTGTCATGGAATCCATCGACCGATACCGGAGGGAGCGGGCTACACACGACGAACCGGTATCGCTACGATGTGAGCGGACCGGATCCAAAGCAGAACTACACCCCCAACACGACCTACAATCCGACGTTCTCAGCCGACGGCGTCTACACGTGGAACGTCTATGCCCGCGACAATGCGGGAAACAACAGTGCGGACTCGGTGACCCAGACGTTCACGATCGATACCGATCCGCCAGGCGTGGCCTCGTTCGAGCGGAAGACGCCGATTGGAGAGGACACCAACGTGGACATGCTGGTGTTCTTGGCGACGTTCGACGAGGACGTGCAGAACGTCGATCCCGCGGACTTCGCGGAGAACGGCGCGAGCGGGGCGACGATCGCGGTCAGCCAGCTGACTCCAAGCACATACGACGTGACACTGTCCGGCGGGACGCTGGCGAGTCACAACGGCGTGGTGGGGATCGACGTGGCCGGTTCGCCGACGATCACCGACCTTGCGGGCAACGCGCTACCGGCGGGCGAGCCCGGCACCGATGAGACGTACACGGTGGACAATGATCCGCCTGGGGTGACG
>Ga0180432_10001267_pt1 | contig 40244 bp, 35 predicted proteins | sample SS_ome_10_FD_132414 | JGI IMG/M metagenome (GOLD analysis project Ga0180432, IMG submission 132414) | Hypersaline lake sediment archaeal communities from the Salton Sea, California, USA - SS_1_MS_2 metaG | ecosystem: Environmental > Aquatic > Non-marine Saline and Alkaline > Hypersaline >... | reverse complement strand
TGGGTTACCCCTCGCACCTTGTCCCATACGGGCAGGCTCCGCTTCGCTTCCAGTCAAGATACGCAACCCATTATTATAAGTCGTCCCTGCCATGGCGGCGGTGGCGACGAAGCACGGATTTTCTCCCGCATTTATATCTCCCGTAAGTATCGCCACGCGATGGTTTCCGAGGTAGACGAAGTCCAGGACCGGGTCTTCGGGGGTGGCCGCCTCTTCGCCGGTAAGATGTATTTCGCTGAGCATCCCCTGATTCAGACAAAAAACCCGTATTGTTCCTCAGGTAACAGATTATTTAAACATGCGAATGCGTAGGGGCAGACCTGTGTGTCTGCCCGAAAGGAAATCAATGGGCGAACACATATCGGTTCGCCCCTACGGGGAAGTCTCCGATTTTATTGCATTTTATTTTTAAAAATCGCAATTTTGCAACAGGAACTATTTTTTACCGGAGGACAGGCGTCTGGAAAGTATATTGAATATTCCGCTTAATATTTCGCGGGGGGTCATTTTACTTATTCCCTTGATTCTGTCTACGAAGATTATCGGGAATTCCTTGACGGTAAAGCCGTTTTTTTCGGCCTCCCAAATAAGCTCTACGAGGAAGGAGTGTCCTCCGGAAGTTATCCGATCTAATTGAAGCGAGGCGAGGAATTTGCCGGAATATATACGATACCCCGATGTGCAGTCCTTTATTTTCAATCCCATCACCGTGCGGGCATAGAAGTTTGCCATTTTTGAAAGAATTTTTCGCCCCAGCGGCCATTTTCGCACTCCGCCTCCCGGCACGTATCGGCTGCCGATTACGACATCGGCGCTTTTGGCGATTTCGATCATGTCGGGCAGGTACTTGGGGGCGTGTGAATGGTCTGCGTCCATTGTGCAGGCGATTTCGTAGCCGCGCTCGACGGCCCAAACCATGCCCGCTCGCAACGCATTACCCAACCCCAGCTTTTCGGGCCGATGTATGACAAATACGCGGCCCGTTTTTTCCGCGAGACGATCGGCTATTTTGCCGGTTCCGTCGGGCGAGTTGTCGTCCACTACCAGCACGTCAAGGGAATGGGGGAGTTTCAGTATTTTGTCCGCAAGGCTTTCGATATTTCCGCCTTCATTATAAGTGGCGATTATGACTAGTGCCCGCATGGCTTCACAATGGTACAGCGGCGCCGAAAGCCTTGCAAGTTTGCGCAAAATCCGTCATAATAACCTTGTTCCTTTGGGGGTTCCTGATTTTCGATGGCGCAAATGAGCGATCACATAACGCTTCATGAGGTTTTGGCCTTCCGTGATTTAAGGCCGGAAGAGGTCGAGGAAATCGAGTCGGTCGCGACTGAAAAGAATTATGAAGCGAATAAGTTCATTTGCCGTGAGGGCGATCCCGGGAATTGTTTGTATATAATAAAATCGGGCCAGATTCGTATTGTAAAAATAACGCCGATGGGTACGGAGAAGGTGCTTTCGAGGCTTGGGCCGCGAAGTTTTTTCGGCGAGATGAGCCTGATCGACGGCCAACCGAGATCGGCATGCGCCATAGCGGACGTTGATTCTTCACTGTATTGTTTTTATAAGTCCGATATGGACGGGCTTCTCAACAGCAATTCCGTCGCGGCGCTCAAGGTCGTATATGCCTTCGCCCGTACCATGAGCTACCGCCTTCGCAAGATGAACGAGGAACTGGTCAGGCTCTTTTCCGATCCCGACAGGACGATCCGCGAGATAATGGAGAGCGAAGAGAAATTGATGCGGTATTTCCTGATAAGCGGGTGGTATTACGAAGGCCCCGAGTAGGGGTGATGAAGGTTCTTTTCGTTCATGCGGCGAGCGAGCATCTTGGCATCGAATATTTAAGCGGCGTTCTCAATGCCGCCGGCCACGAGACGGCGCTTGCTTTCGATCCCGCCCAGTTTTCGGGCCAGGAAAACGCTAGAGTTCCATTCATATGGCGCATTTCCGACATGACGACTCGGATCGTCAACGCCGCTGTAAGTTCCGGCGCGGATATTATAGCTTTCAGCGCTTACACAATAAACTTCCGCTGGGCGCTCGATGTGGCGCAACGCATACGCAAAAGGGTTCCAACCCCGATAATATTCGGCGGGCCGCACGCCACCGCCGTGCCTCGAAGAGTGCTCGCATATCCGCAAATTGACGCGGTTGTTGTCGGAGAGGGTGAGGGGGCGATGCTGGACATCGTCGAAGGAATGCGCGATGGGAAGCTGCCCGATGAGCCGATACCTAATGTTTGGAGGAAGGTCAACGGCCATATCGAGGGAACGCCGCCACGGCCGTACATCAGGAATCTCGATTCGTTGCCCGAACCGGACAAGGAGCTTTTTTACTCGAAAATACCGGCATTTTCCGCCAATTATATGGTTATCGCCGGCCGGGGTTGCCCATATAAGTGCGCCTTCTGCTCGAACTCGATGTACCACGATCTCTACTCGATGGAAAAAAACCACGTGCGGCGCCGCAGCCCTGAAGATGTCGTCGAAGAGCTGATACCGGCAAAGCAAAAATATAAACCCAAAACGGTCAGTTTCTGGGACGATGTTTTCACCATCGATGAGCGATGGCTCGAGGAATTCGCAAAATTATACCGGGAAGTCGATGTGCCGTACGATTGCTACACCCACCCGCTGGCCCTGGACGAACACCGCGTCAAGTTGCTCGCCGACAGCGGATGCTTCCGGGTAAAGATAGGCATGCAAACGGTAAGCGACGCGACGCGACGCAAGTTGCTAGACCGCGCCGGAAGCGCCGACCGGGTCGAGAAGGCCATCGATCTGCTTCATCGATACGGCATATCGGTCGGCATCGATCACATGCTGGGGTTGCCGGAAGAAGGGAAAGCCGAGCAGGAGATGGCGGCGGATTTTTACGTTCGTACAAAGCCCGAAAGGATAAACTCCTACTGGATGGTATATTTCCCAGGCGCCGGTATCCTCGAAAACCGTTTCCAGGCGGGAGAGCTTACCCGGGAAGAAGTGGACTCCATCGAGGAGGGTGCGAATCAAACCAGCTACCTCTACGCCGATCCTTCCGACGGGGCGAATCGCTGGAAGTTAAGGTCTTACCAGACTTTTTTCGATATAATGCCGTTGATTCCGGTATCGTGGGCCGGATGGCTGGTGAACAATGGCCTGGCCGGAAAACTGCCTTATCATCCCTTGTTAAGGCAAGCTATAGCCGCGATGGCGGCTATATTCCAAAACGACCGCCGCTACCGACATCACCTGCGACTGTTGTTTGCCCGTAAAAAGGCGCCGTGATGGTTTTATTCCATAGTTGACATCTCTTTTGCCTTCCGATAGTTTCACAAGAAGGGAAATAATAAGGGAAAAATGGAAATAAGAACGGATTACCTCATTTTAGGCAGCGGTATAGCGGGTTTAAGTCTTGCGCTTAAAGCTTCACAGCGCGGCAGCGTGGCCATCGTGACCAAGAAAGAGTGTATGGAAAGCAACACCAACCTCGCACAGGGCGGTATCGCAAGCGTCACGGACAAAACGGATAATTTCGAAAATCACATTCGCGACACGCTGGTCGCCGGGGCCGGGTTGAGCCATGAGGACGTGGTGCGGATGGTGGTGGAAGATGCGCCCAGGCACATCGGGGATCTGATCGAGTTGGGCGTCGAGTTCACCGGATCAAGCGACAACCTCCATCTTGGCATGGAAGGAGGCCATTCCCATCGCAGGATAGTCCACGCCCATGACCTCACCGGCCATGAAGTGGAACAGGCTCTTTTCCGGCAATGCGAAAAAAGGGCCGATAAAATCACTTGTCACGAACATCATTTCGCCATCGATCTCATTACACGTCGAAAACTGGGTCTGCAGGAGAGCGACCGTTGCTTCGGAGCGTACGTGTTGGAAATAGAGACCGGGGAGGTTCATACCTTTTTGGCCCCGGTGGTGATTTTGGCCACAGGGGGATGCGGAAAGGTGTATCGGTTTACCACCAATCCCGATATTGCCACCGGTGATGGTGTCGCGATGGCGTGGCGTGCGGGAGCGGATATCGCCAACATGGAATTTTTTCAATTTCACCCGACATGCCTGTATCATACCCGTGCAAAGAGGTTTTTGGTAAGTGAAGCCGTCCGGGGCGAGGGCGCGGTACTGAAGCGAATAGACGGCGAGCGATTTATGCCCGATTACCACTCGGAGGCCGAGCTGGCGCCAAGAGATATTGTCGCCCGGGCTATAGACTTCGAGATGAAAAAAACCGGCGATGACTATGTTATGTTGGATATATCGCACAGGGGAAAAAACTTTGTGCGGGAACATTTTCCTTATATTCATAAGACCCTTATAGGATACGGCTATGATATGGGCAATGAGCAGATTCCGGTGGTGCCTGCGGCGCATTATTCATGCGGCGGTATAAAAGTTGATGTCAACGGAGCCTCCACCATACCGGGACTTTATGCCTGCGGCGAGGTTGCCAACACCGGTTTGCACGGCGCTAACCGTCTGGCATCCAACAGCCTGCTCGAAGCCCTTGTTTTCGCAGACCATATATGGCGCGCCACAAAGGATATTGACCTTGTGGAACCGGATAATGTAAAAGTGCCTCCTTGGAACCCTGGTCACGCCTCCGAGCCTGACGAAATGGTCGTCATATCGCACAACTGGGACGAAATTCGATCCCTGATGTGGCACTACGTCGGTATTGTCAGGAGCAACAAGCGGCTCGAACGCGCACTTTCGAGAGTGAGGCTGCTTATGCGGGAAATTCGGGATTATTACTGGGACCTCAAGGTCAATCCCGATCTGTTGGAGTTGCGCAACATCGCGATGGTGGCCGAGATCATCATACGGTGTGCGATGATGCGACTCGAAACGCGCGGGTTGCACTTTAATATCGATTACCCCGAAACGGACGATGAAAACTTCCAACGCGATACAGTCATAAGGCGAGGCAAAGCCGCCAGGAACGGGTATTGAAATCCGAATAGCCGAACTCTGATAGCGTGCATAATCGGCTACATAACCCAACATTTTTATTGCCACACGAAGTCGCCGGTTATCAGTTATCGGCATTTCTCAAAGAAGAATAACGGGGTACTTTACAAGGCTTTTATAGGTCGTTATCTTTTGCCTCAAAATGGAGATTTGAAGCGAATTCGACCCTGTTTTCGCCGATAAAAAGGGGGTGAAAAATAAAGAAAACGCCGCTATATGAAAATCATTGCTCGCTGGGCGCAAGAATGGTCGAGTTTGCGGGTTGGGAGATGCCGGTGTATTACTCGGGCATAAATGCCGAACATCGAGCGGTGCGAACCGCTGCGGGGTTGTTCGACACAAGCCACATGGGCGAGATGGAAATTCGTGGTCCGCGCGCGAAAGATTTCCTGCAGCGTATCACTTCCAACGACCTCGACCGCATAACCTCGGGTGACGGGATATACACCGCACTGCTCAACAAGCGGGGAGGAGTGATAGACGACCTGATTATTTACGATTTTGGCGAGCGATATTTACTTTGCGTGAACGCGGGAAATAAGGATAAGGATTTTGCCTGGATCGAGGAACAGGCCGGCGTAGGGGTTGAGATCGAAGATATTTCCGATAATACGGCAATGCTGGCCTTGCAGGGACCGGCTTCCGAGAGAATAATATCGAAACTGATGGATGCAAATATCGAGAAATTAAGGTATATGAGATTATTGAGCGCAAAGGTGGCGGGTGTGGATTGCTCGATTTCCCGAACCGGTTACACTGGAGAAGACGGCTTCGAGTTGTTTTGTCCGGCGGAACAAACGGTCAAACTATGGGGAGAAATAACGGACGCCGGCGAAAGGGACGGGCTTGTCCCTGCGGGACTGGGCGCAAGGGATACCCTGAGAATAGAGATGGGGTATCCGCTTTGGGGCGCCGAATTGGACGAGGAGCATACCCCGCTCGAATCCGGCATTGGTTGGATATGCCGTTGGGACAAAAACGATTTTATCGGCAAAAAAGCGCTGATCAGGCAAAAAGAGGCGGGGACGGAAAATACGATTGCAGGCATCGAGATGCTCGAGCGTGGAGTGCCGCGCGGCCACTACCCGGTGTTCGACAAGAACGAAAAAGTGGGATTGATAACCAGCGGAACAATGAGCCCGTCATTGGGAGTCGGCATTGCGTTAGCGCGAATTAGTAGAAATTCTGCGAGAGTGGGAAATCAATTGGATGTAATCATACATGATAAACCGCGAAATACAAAAGTAGTGAAGCTCCCATTTATTGAGGAGACTTCGCTGGAAAGGAGTGCGCCGTGAAATTTCCGGACGACCTTAAATACACCCGCGAACACGAATGGGTACGTATCAAGGGCAAAAAGGCCGTGGTGGGTATCACCGACTATGCTCAAAAAGAACTGGGCGATGTCGTTTACGTCGAGTTGCCGGAGGTCGGCGACGAGGTTGTTCACGACGAGCAGTTCGGGGTTATTGAAAGCGTTAAAACCGTCTCGGACCTGTTCAGCCCGTTAACGGGGGAGGTTGTCAAGGTAAACGAAGAACTCGAAGATAGACCTGAATTGGTCAACGAGGATCCTTATATCGACGGATGGATGATTCAGATCGAACTCAGCGAACCGAATGAGGTTGGCAAGCTGCTTTCGTCCGAAGACTACGAAGAATATGTAGATGAAGAAATGGGGGAGATCGAGTAAAATCACCTCGGTATCCCTATAAAAATATGCGATATATCCCTCATACCCCTGAGGATGTCCGCAGGATGATGCGGGTCGTGGGGATCAACGATATTGATGAACTGTTCGAGTCGATCCCCTCTGAGGTGAGGCTGAATCTGCCGCTCGATATTCCGGCCGCTTTGTCGGAAATGGAACTCGACCGGTTGATGCGGCGCCTCGCCGGACGAAATGCCAATACTGCTTCAACACGATGTTTTCTGGGCGGCGGAGCTTACATGCACCATGTGCCTGTGGCGGTAGATGCGACAACCTCACGGAGCGAGTTCGCTACCGCTTATACGCCGTACCAACCGGAAGCCAGCCAAGGCACTCTCCAATCGATATTCGAGTTCCAGACCATGGTCGCCATGCTGACCGGGATGGAAGTGGCCAATGCGTCCATGTACGACGGCGCGGAGGCGCTGGCCGAAGCCGCTTTAATGTGCTTGAGAATGTCGCGCGGTCGGAGGCGAATTGTGCTGGCCCGTTCCGTTCATCCCGAGTATCGAGAAACGCTGAATACATATCTGGCTTATCAGAATGCGGGTGTCGATGAGATTGACTATGACCGTGCGACGGGACGGCTTGATGTAAAGGCCCTCGAGTCCGCTTTGGGCGATGATGTTGCAGCGGTGGTGGTGCAATCTCCAAACTTCTTCGGTGTGGTCGAGGATATTCGATCTATTTCTTCTGCTTGTTCCCGATCCGGCGCGCCGCTGGTGGGGGTGGTTTCCGAGCCTTTGGCGTGGGTGGTTCTAACGCCGCCGGGAGAACTTGGCGCCGCCGTTGCGTGCGGCGAGTTGCAAAGTTTCGGTATGTATCCGTCATTCGGCGGGCCGGGATGCGGCTTTTTGGCGGGAAGGATGGAAGATGTCCGGAATATGCCGGGCAGGCTGATCGGCGAAACGGTGGATGCCGAAGGCGAGCGCGGATATTGCCTGACGCTGGCCACTCGCGAACAACACATTCGCCGTGGCAGAGCCACGTCGAATATATGCACCAACCAGTCGCTGATGGCGCTCCGCGCGGCGGTATATATGTCCCTGATGGGCAAAGGTGGGTTGCGGCGCCTGGCGGTGATAAATCTATCTCTTGCAGAGTATGCGAAAAGCATGTTGGATAAAAAAGCTTCCCTCAAATTTAAGGCCCCGACTTTTAACGAGTTTGTGGTGCGAGTCGGGGGAAATGCTCAACAGACATTGGATAAGCTGAAAGAAAAAGGGATAATTGCGGGCCTGCCGTTGGGGCGCTGGTATCCGGAGTTGAACGACTGTGTGCTTGTATGCGTCACGGAGCTTAATACCCGCGAGGATATTGACGAACTGGCCGGCAATTGGCCGGATTGACCATGTTGCGATGAAAGAAGACAAAAATCGACAATTACCCGGAGCGCGCGGGTTGCTAATGAGGGATCCGCTTATTTTCGAGGCAGGCGTTCCCGATCGTTGTGGGGCGTCGCTACCCGACCCGGGTGTTGAAGAAGCGTCTCCGTCAAGTCTTTACGGCGATTATGCGCGTGGCGAGATTGCCGGTTTCCCGGAGGTGAGCGAGGCGGAGGTGGTGCGGCATTTCCACCGTCTCAGTACACTCAATTTCCATATAGACGCCGGTTTTTATCCGCTGGGGTCGTGCACCATGAAGTACAACCCCAAGTGTGACGATAAATGGGCCGAACTCGACGGTTTTGCGGGAGCGCATCCGTATCTTCCCGACGATACGGCGCAAGGCGCACTCGAACTCATGGCGCTTCTCGAACAATACCTCACGGAAATCACCGGCATGGACGCCACCACGTTGCAGCCCGCCGCCGGCGCACACGGGGAACTGACCGGCTTGCTGCTTATCGCGGCGTATCATCGCAGCAGGGGCGATTCAGACAGAAAGGTGGTGCTCATACCGGACACCGCGCACGGAACCAACCCGGCATCGAGCAGGCTGGCGGGGTTCGATATCAAGGGAATAAAAAGCGACTCACGCGGTTTGATAACCGCCGGGGAGGTAGAAAAAGCATGCGACGATACCACCGCAGCGCTGATGCTCACCAACCCTAATACCCTCGGGATGTTCGAGTCGGAAATCGTCGATGTGGCACGTGTGCTGCATGACCGTGGCGCATTGCTTTACTGCGACGGGGCAAATCTGAATGCCATTCTGGGTATCGCCAGGCCGGGGGATATGGGAATCGACGTTATTCAGGTCAATCTGCACAAAACGTTTTCTACTCCTCATGGCGGTGGTGGGCCCGGGTCGGGGCCGGTGAGTGTGAAGAAAAGTCTCGAGCCCTTCCTGCCGGTTCCGCGCATCCTGCGCGATGACTCCGGCTGGAAAGTTCGTGAAGACATACCCGAAAGTATAGGCCGGATCAGGTCGTTCTTCGGGAATTTCGGCGTTATGGCCAAGGCGTTCGCATATATACGCTCGATGGGGCCGGAGGGATTGAAACGGGCGGCCCGGATGGCCGTGCTTAACGCCAACTACCTCAAGCAGAGACTGAGTGAGACTTACCACCTGTCATACGAAGGGCCAAGTATGCACGAGTGCGTGTTTGATGATCAGCACCTGAAAAAAACCGGCGTCACCACCATGGACATCGCAAAAAGGCTCCTGGATTACGGATTCCACCCCCCCACGGTATATTTTCCCCTTGTAGTTCACGGCGCTTTGATGATAGAGCCGACCGAGACGGAAACCCCTGACGCCATTGACGCATTCGTTCAAGCCATGGAACTTATCAGCGCCGAATCCGAGCAAGATCCTGAAATAGTGAAAACCGCCCCACACAATACGCTTTTAAGGCGTCTGGACGAAACTCGCGCCGCCAGGCAACCTAAACTGAGATGGCGCCATAAGTGAAGTGTAACAAGCCTCTTCTCTTGAAGTCGGGGCGTAAATCGGATAGAATGTATATGGAATGGATAACGATTCGAGCGGAATCCCGCCGGAAGAGAGCGCTTCCGGGGGGAAATCGGGGTTAGCTGCGCTTGTCGAGGACGCGCTTGTCGAGTTGGCTCGGGCGCTTAAGACGGTCAATTTCTACCCTCGTGGACATCCTACATTACAAATAACTCTCGATAAAACCCGCAATTCTTTGGCGATGGCTCTCAGCGACCGAGACCAGTTGGCGCTCGGGATATCGAAAGACGGGTTTCAACTGTCTTCCGAGCCATTGGTGCCCGGCAACCAGGTATTGGTGGGGTTGGCCAGGGAGTTTTTTCTCAGGCAATTAAAACAGGTGTTTTTCCTCAAAGGCTTATCCGTACAGGAATTGGAAAACTTCCTGCGCGTCATGGCGATGGAGGTTGAACTTTTCCGTGGAAAGGGCAAGGTCGAGGAATATCTCACAGACGGCGGGGTGATACACATCTGCGCCAACGAGATAAGACTCGGCCAATCCCTCGGCATCCAGAGGAAACAGGAAGCGCCCCGCGAAGCCGTCCCGATGGACGACCGGCTTCAGGAGCTTATATCGTCGCTTCAGACTGAAACCGACCCTAAAAAATATCTCGCACTTGCCAGAGAGGCCTCCGTTATGGCGATGCGGTTTATCGACGAGGGCAAAATTGAAGCGGCTTTTATGATTATGCGCACCTTTTGCGAAGCGTTTTCCGGTGAGCCGGCCCGGGCTCCGATGATAATCGAGGCCGCCAAAAGCGGTTTCAAGGAGCTCTCCATCGGGCCGATGATCGAACACATGCTCCGGCAGATTACACTTCTCGACGGCTCGCGCAGGCAAGAGGTGCTCGATGTGGCTTTTGCCATGGGCGGTAAGCTGGTGGAAAACATGCTGGACAAACTCGCCACCAACGAGGCGCTCTACTCACACAGAGCGCTGATACAAGTGCTGCTTTCCAAGTCTGAGTTGAGCCGTGAGCCTATCGAAGCGCGGTTGAGCGATGATCGCTGGTGGGTGGTGAGGAAATCTGCATTTCTGCTGGGAGAAATAGCCGACAACGCCAGTGTGCCGCTTCTCATGGATGCGCTGTCCCACGCGGACACTCGGGTGCAAAAAGAACTCCTCAAAGCCATGGCGAAAATCGGCGGTCCCGAGGCCACCAAAAAGCTGCTCGATGTGATAGGTTCGAAAATGCCGTTGGAATTACGCTTGCATTCCATCAGGTTGTTGGGTGCGGCACGTGAACGAAGTGCGGTACCCACTCTGGTGAAAATATTGAAAAACAGGGGTTCCTTTCTCGACAACACCGAACTTTTGGAGGAATCAACCAGGGCTTTGGGAAAGATCGGGTCGACTCAAGCGGTGCCGGTGCTGTCGGAGTTGCTGCTGAAGCGGAGCGTTTTTGCCCGGGCCAAGAGCATCAATCTGGGGGTGGACGCGGCCGAGTCGCTCGGCGCTATCGGAGGCAAGGAAGCTGAGGAAGTTTTAAAAAAAGGCGCGGAAAACAAGCATGCCGAGATAAGGCTTGCATGCCTGAAAATATTGAAAGCGGACCGGAAAAACGCGAACCGGGCCGCCAAACAAAATAATCAGGGGGAGTAATACAATGGCGTTGTCTCCGCAAGAAGAGCAAAAACTGACTGACGCCCTCAAATTCATGGTGGGCGCACTTAAAGGTATGGCGTTGTATCCGCCGGGGCATCCGAGCGTCCATAAACCGCTTATCGCTTGTTATGAAGCGCTCGAACCGCTGCTAAAATTCCTCGGGAAAATCTCCTTCACCACCATGGAAGGCATACTTATCCTGGCGGAAAGACCGTTTTACGACACCAACATACATGCGAGCGAGTTGCTCAAGCGGTTCGATGATCGCAATATCGCCCACGTGGAATTTATCGACGGCCTGACCGTTCAGGAGATGGAATCTTTTCTTGTGGTGCTTCAGATGGATCCTGCCGCGTTGGACGCCGCCGGTGGATTCTCAAAGGAGCTAAAAAAGCGCGGTGTGCAAAATATACGCTCTTCAAACGCCCGGCAGGTTTACGACAATGCTATCGGCGTTATCGAAGACGTGTTGCGGGAATCGAGAATGGGGCATATTCCCAATTCGGAGGAGGCGGTCGGGGTCGTCAAGGACATGAAAGAAATGGTCCTCACCGACAAGGGAGCGCTGGTCGGGCTTTCCCTGATCAAAAGCTACGACGAGTACCTGTTTAACCACAGCGTCAACGTGAGCGTCCTCTCGCTGTCGCTTGCGGATGAGGTCGATGTGCCCCAGGAGCACTTGTCCGATATAGGAGTTGCGGGGTTGTTGCACGATATTGGGAAAGTTCAGACGCCCAAAGAAATCATTCTCAAACCCGGAAAGCTCAATCCCGATGAATGGGAACTTATGAAAGAACACCCCGTAAAAAGCTTCGAGATAGTGCAAAAAATGGCCGGGATTTCCGAAATGGCGGCACGAATTATTTTCGAGCACCACGTCCATTTCGATCATAAGGGGTACCCTCAACTGCCGGAAGGTCAAAAGGCTCATCCTTACAGCCAGATCGTCTCGATAGCCGATACATACGATGCAATGACTACCATGAGAACCTATCAGCAAGCGTTCACTCCCAAAGAGGCATTGGACTTGATGGAGAAGAATCTTGTCGGGCAGGCTATAGACCCGGCATATTTCGATACGTTTGTGAAGATGCTTGGTATATATCCCATCGGTACCCTTGTGCGGCTCGACACCAATGAAATAGCGCTTGTGATGGATGTTCGGCCTGAAAATTACTTGCTTCCGAAGGTTAAGATCGTGATGGATCCGTCGGGCAAACGGTTGCCGGAGCCGATGGAAATGGACCTGGGTAACGTAGACGCCGCCGCAGGGGAAATACCTCGAAATATCGTAAGTACGGTGGATCCCCTTTTAGCGAATATTGATGCGGATCAATACTTATAATGTGGAAGGTGAGACCGAGTTTGAGCAGAATAACAGGTGACTGTAATAGAAGGGCGAATTTAAAGTTCAAGTTCGCCCAGCGCTGCTGCAGCCGCGCGCCGGATGTCCACCTCGGGATGATCGAGCAGCCGCATAAGCGGCTCTTCGGCGTTTTTCGCTCCTGTCTTGCCCAAAGCTTCTATAACACTTTGAAGAAAGTATTTATTGTCGGTTTCGAGGGCGTTTATGAGGGTTGGCGCAATTTCAGGGTTGCGGAAATTGCCGAGCGATTCAATCGCCGTGGCCTTTACCGTCATGCTCGAGTCGTTAAGGCATGCCACCAGCGCCTGGAGTGTGTTCGGGTCGCACTTTTCGCCCAACACCCGACAGCCGGCGGCGCGAATGGCCTCCTCCTCGTTTCCAAGGGCCTCTATCAATGTATTAACCGCATCGGGATGACTTATCTTGGCCAGCGCATATACCGCTTGCATGCGGGTGCGCTTGTCTCCACGACGAAATTTCTCTATAAGCGTCGGAAGGTTCTCTTTTCCTTGCAGCTTTTCGAGCGCTTCCGAGGCAGCCTTTCGAACCGCCTCATCGGGATCCTTAAGAGCCCGGATAAGAGTTTCTCGTCTATGATTGTTGTTTTCGGCCATTCCGGAAATCCAAGGTCATCAGATCAACTTTTTTATGCAGAAGAGCATAACAGATACCTCGGTGGGCGTCAAATGGTTTTAATTCCATGAGAGTAATGGGTATAGACTGGGGGCGAGTGCGGCTGGGGCTTGCGATAAGCGATCCATCCGGTGTTATTGCCACACCGGCGGCATCAATAAAGCGCAAAAGCGATAAACGCGATATCGAGGAAATCGTCCGTATCGCTGAAGAAGAAAACGTGAGCGAGATGGTCGTGGGCATGCCGTTGAATATCAATGGCGAGCCCGGAAAGTCGGCAATGTCGGCACGCGCTTTTGCGGGCAAGCTCGAAAAAGCCTTCGGGGGGCCGGTGCACCTGGTGGACGAGCGTTACAGCTCCCATGCTGCGGAGCGAAGTCTGCTCGAGGCGGACCTGTCGCGCGAGCGCCGCAAACAACTGCGCGACGGCGTGGCGGCGGCATGGGTATTACAGGGATTTCTCGACTCAAGGAAATCGGCGGCAGTGGAGAAGCGATGAAAATAGACCGTAAATTCATCATTGTGGCGGCCTTGTTGGCGTTGCTGTCGGGTTGGTGGTTTGTGAGATTTTCCCTGAAATTGGTCACGCCGCCAGGCGGAAACAGGGTCATTACGTTTCAAGTCGAGCGGGGCAAGTCATTGAGGGAAATCGCAATCGAGCTTCAGAAGGCGGGGATCATAAGCAGTGCGAGATATTTCGCATGGCTTGGCAGAAAAAAAGGCATGGAAAAACGCGTCCAGGCGGGCGAGTACGAGTTGTCGTCAAACTGGTACCCGATGAGAATTTTAAACACATTCGCGACAGGCAAAATCATCGAACGGCGATTCACGGTGCCGGAGGGTATGACTTTAAGGCAAATTGCAAGAAAGCTCGACCGGGAAGGCGTAGTAAATGAAGCGGCGTTTATCACTGCCGCCACCGACACGTCGGTAATGACCGGCAGGCAGGCGCCCGGTGCTCGAAATCTCGAAGGAGTCCTTTTTCCCGACACGTATGCTTACACCTCCGGCGATAATGCCCGTGACATTGTGCGGATGATGTACTCTAGGTTCGAGAAGATTTTCATGCCGATGTGGAAAACCCGAAAAGCAAAACTCAACCTGAAGCCCTACGAGGCAATCATAATGGCAAGTATGGTCGAGAAGGAAACCGCCGTTAGAGATGAGAGGGCTATTGTAGCTGGAGTGTTCATTAACAGATTGCGGAAAGGCATTCGACTGATGAGCGATCCGACGGTTATATACGGCATACCGAACTTCAACGGCAATCTCACGCGAGCCGACCTGCAAAGGCCCTCACCGTATAACACCTACCTGAAGGATGGGTTACCCCCCGGGCCGATATGCAATCCCGGTCGCGAGAGCCTTCGCGCAGCGTTACATCCCGCACGGACGGACGCACTATATTTCGTTGCCCGGGGAGATGGAAAACATCACTTCAGCAATACGCTCAGGGAACACAACGACGCAGTAAAACGTTATCAAAAAAGGAGGGGAGGGTGAGTGGCTCTACTGGTAAGCGAGTTTTATATCTCGCTGGCCGGCGAGACGAGTTGGGTCGGATTGCCGTGCACTTTCATACGGCTGGCGGGCTGCAACCTGAATTGCTCATGGTGCGATACGCCATATGCTCGGCAGGGAGGAGAGGCGGCGTCCGTCGAGGAACTGGCGGCTAAGGCCGTTGAGACCGGCACCAAACTGGTGTGCGTCACAGGCGGAGAACCTTTACTTCAACAGGAGACGCCTAAGCTGGTGAAAAAACTACTGAAAGCGGGTCGGCGAGTGCTCGTCGAGACCAACGGCAGCCTGGCTATCGATACTCTACCCGCACGGGCTCATCGTATAGTTGACGTGAAAACTCCCTCGAGCGGCGAAGTGAAAAGCTTCCTTATGGACAACCTGAGCCGGTTGACGACTCGGGATGAGATCAAGTTCGTCGTGGCGAACATGCGCGATTTCAATTGGGCCGTGCGGTTCGTTAAGAAAAACGACCTTGCCGAACGTTGCGGTCTTCTGGTGTCTCCGGTGTGGAGTATTGGGAGCAAGCCTTCGGATGACCGGCGTTTCAGGCAAACGTTGGCGGAAGGGGTATTGACAAGCGGTATTACTTTCCGCTATAACTTACAGTTCCACAAGGTGATATGGGGCGCGAGAAAAAAAGGAGTATGAAGGCGGCAGGCTCGAATGAGGCAACGTCGCGCGTCGTGGTGCTTTTAAGCGGCGGCATGGACAGTTGCGTCACCGCCGCGCTGGCCGCGCAAACATATGAGGTATACGCCCTGCACGCTTCGTACGGGCAACGCACTCAGGAAAGGGAGCGAAAAGCGTTCAGGGAAGTGGCGAATAGCATCGGCGCCGCCAAAACGATGGAGGTTGACCTCGGAGTACTGGCGCAAATCGGAACATCGAGCCTGGTGGATAGCTCCCAGCCGGTTCCGGTTGCCGAACCGCTTCGGGGAGAAATTCCCAGCACCTACGTGCCTTTCAGGAACGGGGTGCTGCTGGCGGTGGCGGCGGCATGGGCGGAAAGCGTCGGCGCTAATAAAATATTTATCGGCGCCGTAGCCCCCGACACGCCGCAAGGGTACCCTGACACCACACGGGTATTTTTCGATGCCTTCGAGCGGGCGATAGCGCTGGGCACGAAACCCGAGACGGAAATAAGTATCGAGGCGCCGCTGGTGAATATGAGCAAAACCGAAGCGGTAAAAAAGGGTATGGAAATAGGCGCGCCGCTCGAGTTGACGTGGTCATGCTACCGGGACGGGGATTCGGCATGCGGTGTGTGCCTGTCTTGCAAAAGCAGAATCAAGGCATTCAGCGAGGCCGGGGTGCGGGATCCCGTAGAATATAAGATCGAAAAGGAGGAAAGAACGGCGTGAGCCGGCACGACGAAGATCCCCCGCAGGACGATGTCCAAGGGAGAACTCAGTTCACCGCCGAAGAAACCGGCCCGGGAACCGGGAAGGGTATACCCTCCTTATTGGTGCTTCGCGGTAAGAATATAGGTGAGGAGTATGTGCTTCGAGAGCGCACCGTTACCTTGGGTAGAACCCTCGAAAACGAAGTATATCTTAGCGACCCGAAGGTCAGCCGCCGCCATGCGCGCATTATTATCGAGCAGACGGACGAAAAAAGGTCGCCGAAATGCGTCATCATCGATCTGGGAAGCACTAACGGCATACGCGTAAACGACCAGCGCGTCAAGGAAGTGGTACTCAGCGAAGGGGATAAAATCGGCATCGGGGACAGCATTCTGCGTTTCAACTACCAGGACACCGTAGACCTTAAGTACCAGAGCCAGATCAAACAGCTTATAAACATCGATCACCTGACAAAGCTTTTCACCAAGAGGACATTCGATATAAAGTTCGAGCAGGCGTTGTTGCAGGCAAAGGGCGAAAAAGAAGAGATCAGCGTTTTTATGATGGACCTCGATCATTTTAAAAAAGTCAACGATGAACACGATCACCTCGTCGGCAGCCTGGTGTTGCACGAAGTGGGCGGAATAATAAAAAAAGTCTGCGATCCGGTCGGCGTCAGCGGCCGGTACGGCGGTGAGGAGTTTGTGAGCTTTTTCCCCCGCATGAGCAAGCGCAAGGCCAGAGCGCTGGCCGAGAAGGTAAGAAAAGCAATCGAAAGTCATCTTTTCGTGAAGGACGAAACCGAACTCCACATAACTATAAGCATCGGTGTAAGCACCTATCCCGAGGATGGCGATAATCCCGAGTCGCTTATTATGAAAGCCGATCACGCTTTGTACGATGCCAAGAGAACCGGCAGAAATCGCGTTTGCATCTCAGAAGCCACCCAGGACAACCTTCCGCATCCTGATCGGTGATAAACTTTCGAGAAAATAAGATCGTAATTGTCGCCGGAGGCGGAAATGGCCGGTAGTAAGAAAACTGCGAAATCGGCCAAAGAACGCCTGCTTGTCCCGAAGTCGGGTGGAGGCGCACTCGGAGCGGTGCTGGTGCACCCTTCATCGTATGCCGTAGGAATGTCCTCATTGGGTTACCAGATAGTGTGGCGTATTTTGAATGACGCTCCCGGCGTTTATGTCGAGAGAGCCTTCGCAGACCGGCGACGTGGCAAGGCCCCGCGCACGGTCGAGTCGGGCCGGCACGTCGGCGATTTCGACATAGTGGCCTTTTCGTTATCGTACGAGCCCGACGCGGTAAATATGTGCAAATTCCTGCGCGATGCGGGCATCCCGTTAGAAGGTCGTAAACGGCACGCAGCCGACCCTATCGTCATAGCGGGCGGGATCGCGGTCACTCTGAACCCGGAGCCTTACGCGGATTTTATCGACCTGTTCGTTGTCGGCGAAGCCGAGGAAGCGCTGCCGGAGCTGCTCGAAAGGCTCTCCGAATTTCGCAGCGCGTCCCGAACAAGACTACTGGCGGAAGCTTGCGCCGTACCGGGAGTATATGCGCCTAGATTGTACGATGTAAAATACAAGGGCCTTGAAATACTCGAACGAGCGCCGAAGCGCGAAGGACTTCCCGAGCGGGTGCGGCGCAGGTGGATTCGCGACATCGATCGATATGCTGCGCACAGCGTTTTTGTCGCGCCACAAAGTGAATTCGGGGACATGGGCCTCGTGGAGATTGCCCGTGGTTGCGGCAGGGGGTGCCGCTTTTGCGCCGCCGGACATATCATGAGGCCGCCAAGATATCGATCGGTAAAAAGTCTCGAGGCCGACGTCGAATTCCTGTCGAGCCATTTCGATTGCCTCGGGCTGGTAGCTTCCTCAGCAACCGACCATCCGAAAATTAATGAATTGCTCGACATGATAAAAGACCGCGGTCCGGCAGTATCTTTCGCCAGTTTGCTTGTGGAGGGCTTATCCGATCGGGTGCTCGAAGCTGCCGCTGAGAGGTCGAAAACTTTGACCATCGCGCCCGAGACGGGCACGGACCGCCTGAGAAAAGTCACCAACAAGAAAATCACCAACGAGGAAATAGCGGACGCGGCGTATGTAGCGGCGGCCAAAGGCATAAAGCGCATCAAAATGTATTTCATCGTAGGGCTGCCCAACGAGACGGGAGACGATATAGCTGCAATCGGAGAGTTGGTACGCATCGTCACAGCCGCCGGTCGCAAGGGAAAAAGGAACCTCGAGGCGGTGGCTTCCGTGGCTCCTTTCGTTCCGAAGCCGCATACTCCCTTCGGATTGCATCCGATGGAAGATGCCAAGGTTTTGGAAGCGCGGCTCGCGGAGGTACGGGGCGCGGTTCGTAAAGTGCCGGGTGCGACCGTGCGAACCGAGTCGCCCACCGAGGCGATATTCCAGGGGATACTGTCTCGTGGGGATCGCCGCGCGGGGCGGATTATAAGAAAAGTGCTCGAAGAAAACAGCATCAGGCGCGCCTTGCGCGATTTGCCGCAGTGGGCGACCGACACGCTTTACGCACGCCGCACTATCGACCAGCCGGCGCCGTGGAGTTTTATCGATGACGGTATCGGAGACGCGTGCCTGATAGGCGAATATCACCAGGGACTCCTGGGCCGTATAAGCCCACCGTGCCGACCGCCAAAATGCAACCGATGCGATGCGTGTAAATAACCGGGTAGTTTGAACCAACGGCTATTGCCCCGCACATGGCAAAGCTATACGCGCTATTCATTGCTTACTACCACAGGACTTTGCCGACTATGCGGCCGAGCAGTTCGAGCGCCATGCCGAAGATAACATCGAGTGGCAGGTGTTTGTCGATGGAGGCGTCCATGAGCAGTTTTGCGCTTGCGTCGAACTCTTCATCCGCGCGCCACAGCACGACAATGGCCGGTATGCGCGGCAGGACGCGGAATCTAAACGCCGCATCGCCCATATCGACCGGATCCCCGCCAACTGTACGGCATGATTCGATAAAGCCATCGACATCGTTCCCGAAGCGGTTCGCAACCTCGTCGTTGCGAATGACGTGCGGGCCCCGGAAAAACATGGTCCCGCCGGTGAGGTCGAATTCGCCGACCCATTTCCCAATGAGTGGGATGTCGCGAGCTTGCAGCAAATAAAAAAGGATAAGAAGACCGAATTCAACGTTTACCGGCTCCTCCTCGGGGTCCAACGGTTTTATATCACACCGCGCAGGGTCGACTTCGTATTCTCGATCGAGAGCGACAACCCGGTAGGTCTTGCTGCCCGCATCGAATTGAGCCAGGCTGCGCCTGCAGACTTCCCGGACATCGAGTTGGGCCAATTGCTTGAAGAATGACGGGTCGAGCTTGTGGCACATGGATTCAGTTCCGTTTTTACAATTCGATGATTATCGGCAAAATGACCGGTCTGCGCTCAAGCTCCCGGTTGAAGAATCTTCGCAGCACCCTGTGTACTTCAGCTTTCAACTCGACCTCACTGCCCCTGATTTCGGGGGGAACTTCGTTCAAGGCGTCCGTCACGGCGTCTTTTGCGCCTTCCAGCAAATCGGGCCTTTCTTCTTCGAAAGTCAGTCCACGGGTGAATATGTCGGGGCCGTAAACGAACTCTCCCGAGCGAGGTTCGATAACGAGTATGGTGATGACCATTCCATTTTCCGAGAGATGCCTGCGGTCGCGTAACACCACGTCGCCGACGTCCCCCACGCCCTTACCGTCGATAAATATTCTACCGACTTTGACCGGATCGAGCACCTCCGCGCCCTTTGGGTGAAATTCGATCACATCGCCGTCATGAGCGACAATGACATTATCGGGCTCGACGCCTAACTCTCGCGCCAGCCGGGCGTGTTGGATAAGATGCCGGGTTTCGCCGTGTATGGGCATGAAATATTCCGGCCGAACAAGGTTGACCATAAGCGACAACTCCTCGCGGCTGGCGTGTCCCGAAACGTGAATTTCACTGACTTTCTCGTAATATACCTCCGCACCACGGCGATATAGTTGATTGATGATGCGCAGTATCGACAACTCGTTGCCGGGTATGAACTTCGAGCTCAATATCACGGTATCGCCGGTTTGTATTTGCACCTGTTTGTGGTCGCCGTAAGCCATTCGGGTGAGCGCGCTGCGTGGTTCGCCCTGGCTGCCGGTGGTAAGCATACAGACCTGCTCGGGGTATAATTTCGGCAACTCATTGATGTCCGCCATAATGCCCTCCGGCACATGCAAGTATCCCAACTCTCGCGCGATGCGGATGTTGTCCTGCATGCTCCGGCCCGAAACTATCACTCTGCGATGAAAACGCGCCGCCGAGTCGATAGCCTGCTGGATGCGGTGAATATTGCTCGCGAAGGCCGCTATGATTATTCGACCGGGACTTTTTGGAAATATCTCATCGAAAGCCTTGCCCACCTCGCGCTCGCTGAGCGTGTAGCCTTCCTGCTCGATATTTGTCGAATCACTCATTAGCAAGACGACCCCCCTGTCGCCGAAATGGGCGAAAGCGCTCAAATCTATAGGGTCGTCATCCACGGGGGTCTTATCTATCTTGAAGTCACCGGTGTGCACCACCAGTCCCGCCGGGGTGTCTATGGCCAGGCCGACTCCATCGACGATGCTGTGCGTTACCCGTATCGGATCGATTGTCATGCAGCCTATTTTAAAAGCCTTTCGAGGTTCTATTTCGCGCAAATCAGCGCTATCCAGTAGTCCATGTTCATCGAGCCTGTGACGCACCAGCCCCAAAGTCATCGGGGTGCCGTATACCGGGCAGGACAGATCATCGAGCAGGTATGGCAAAGCGCCGATATGATCTTCGTGGCCGTGGGTCAACACTATTGCGCGAAGTTTATCGCTTCGCTCGCGTACATAGCGGGCGTCGGATATGACGTAATCGACGCCGAGCATGTATTCCTCGGGGAACATCAGACCAGCATCGACCACCATCAAATCCTCGGCGGTCTCGAAGACCATCATGTTAAGACCTATTTCCCCCAAACCACCCAGGGGAACAATCCTGAGAAGCGGGGAGGCGGCGGATAGAGACATGGGATGACTTTTCCTTAACAGAGATGGATGCTACTTTATTTTATGAGGGATTCAGTACGCCATCTACATTACCGGGTTTGAAAATACTTATAATCGGTAAAAAAATCAAATGACCGGAAATCGCCCGGCGCCTCGGGTGACCGGCGGTGGGAAAAGCGAAATGTTCGGAATCGGCGGTACGGAGTTATTGATAATAGTCCTGATAGCACTTTTGGTGTTCGGGCCGGATCATCTTCCGGAGCTTACACGTAAACTGGCCCGCATCATAAAAGAGGTACGTCGCGCGGGGGATGAGGTACGCATGCATGTCGATCCCGACGGCGAACTTTACCGCGCAACTCACTTCCCGCCCATCCCCGATTTGCTGACCCCTTCAACCCGTAATATGAACGAAGAACAGGAAGACGAGGAACCGGAGGAACCGGAGGAACCGGAGGAAGGACTCTTGTTCGAGAATGCGGAGAAGAAGGTTGAAGAATAACGCGGATCCTAACCGGATGACATTCCTGGAGCACCTTGGAGAACTTCGCAGCCGTATACTTGCCTCGATGGCGGTTATTCTGGTGGCCTTTACCGCCTGTTACTTCGTCTCGGACAATTTGCTCGAATTGCTGCAAGCGCCGCTGAAGGAACTTTTGCCTGAGGACGCGTTGATTATAGGCACGGGTGTGGCGGAGCCATTCATAGTGAAGATACTCGTGTCGCTGGTGGGCGCCGTGGTGGTAGCTTGCCCTTTTTGGTTATACGAGTTGTGGATGTTCATTTCGCCCGGGCTTTACATGCAAGAGAAAAAACTCGTTGCGCCGTTCGTTATTTTCGCTTCGCTGTTTTTTGTCGGCGGGGTGGCCTTCGGTTATTTAGTGGTATTTCCCGTGGGTTTCAGCTTTTTCCTCGATCAATTCGATCAGGCGGGGATTTCGGCCCAGATACGCATAAGGGAATATTTCTCCTTCACCTCGAAACTGCTGTTGGCATTCGGGCTTAGCTTCGAGTTGCCTATAGTGGCGTTTTTTCTCGGCAGGTTGGGAGTGGTGTCGTGGCGCAGTATGGTAAAGGCCGGTAAATACGCATTGGTGATCATATTTGTTGCGGCGGCGATCCTCACCCCTCCCGATATCGCCAGCCAGCTTCTCCTGGCCGGGCCGTTGCTGTTGCTCTATGCGCTCAGCGTGGGCGTGGTGGCGGCTACCGGCAAGCGAAAAGCAATCCCGGATGAGGACGAATCGGACGACTGACTTCCGGGGGAAACTACAATTAGTTATTAGTTTGTAATTCGGCGGCGTTTTCCATTGCGTCTTGCGGCTGAGAGTGACAAGTTGTAAATTCGTCACTACCCAGATGAGACAGCCGGAAAATATCCTCCTCGTCAGATTTAGCTCGATGGGCGACGTCCTTCTCACCACTCCCCTCATCCGGGCGCTGAGAAGTCGTTTGCCCGAAGCGCGAATCGATTATTTCACCAAGCCCGCCTTCGCTTCGGTATTGAAAGGCAATCCTCATCTGAATCGCGTTATCGAGTTGCCCGGTTCCGGGAGTTTTGCTCAATTACGCCGTAGCGTTGCGGACATGAAACGGGAGGGAAAATACGATTTGGCGCTGGACCTGCATCGCAATCCGAGAAGCTGGTACGTGATGCGCTCCGGTTTGGCGGCCAAAGCAAGTCGATCACGTAAAAACCGGTTTAAGAGATTGCTTCTTATACATGTGGGTATTAACCTTTATGGCTCAGATCCCGCGCCGATGGCAGTTCGGTATTTTACCGCTCTGAGTGGGATTTTCGATCCACCCATCGGGCCGGATGCAGCCGGCGCCGAGATATTCCTCGATGATGACGACCGTGTCGAGGCCTCGGGAGCGTTGGGCGATGTCGGGCAATACGTGGTGGTGGCCCCGAGCGCTCGGTGGCCCACCAAGAGGTGGTTACCGGAGCGGTTTGCAGCCGTGGGAGATATATTAGCGGACAGGCTCGACGCGCATGTGGTGCTGTTGGGAGCGGCCGAAGATAGAGAATTGGCCGGATCTGTTGCGCGATTATCGTCATGTGCGGCGCTGAATTTGGCGGGGAAGTTGTCGATAAGAGGCGCCGCCGCCGTTATCGAAAAGGCAAGGGCCTTCGTGGGCAACGATACGGGCCTTATGCACGTGGCAGGGGCGCTGGGAACACCGGGTGCGGTGGTCTTCGGACCGACCACTCGACACTTGGGATTTTTCCCTTACAAATCACCTGTCAAGGTGGTGGAAAACAACGGCCTGGAATGCAGGCCTTGCACCAAGCAGGGGCAAAAAAAATGCCAAAAAAAACATTTTCGATGTATGGAGGAAGTTTGCGTCGATAGTGTCGTAGATGCGGTTATTGAAGCTATTAACTTAAATTCTTAAGGAGGAGGGCATGGAAAACTCGAAGGTGTATATAGCAGCCGGGGCGGCTGTGATAGTCGGCATTTTCATATACGCTATTTGGAAGGAATCGCAAGACAAACCGGTGCCGGTTAGAGAGCAGCCTTCCCTTAGGGGTCAAGCTATTCAAGTTAAAGAAACGCTTATGCCGGAGATGATATCGTTAAAGGGAAAGCTGAAAAGAAAGAGGAAATTCATAGCGGTTATGGAGGCGGACGCAGAAAAAGGTAAGAAGTGTAAAAAGGGACTTGAATCGGTGATTCGAATTAAAGATCACTCGAAAGCATATCGCAGCAAGATCAGGCGGATACGCCGCCTTGGAAAAACCGGCGGATACCAGGTCGAAATCCCGCTGCCACAAGCGTCGGGAGGATTACGCATCGGGGCGACGGCATGGGCCACAATTTACCGAGATGCCGAAGTACCGGCACTGGCTGTTCCGTGGGCGGCTATAGACGAGCGCGATGGGAACTGGGTATGGGTGGTGCAGTTCGAGAAAACGCCGCTTCGTATTCCGGTAAAGTTGGGGTCGTATGATACGAATGTAGTGGCCATATCAGGCGAAGTGGAGGCGGAAGACTGGGTCGTGCTTGCGCCGCACGATGCTTTGAGCGAAGACCGGGAATTGGATGTAAGCGAGGTCCAATAATTTGGAAGATTAGTCAGTGAAAAGGAAAGTACTCAAGGCTGACGCAGCCGGGTTTTGCGAGGGGGTGGCCCGAGCAGTGAACGAAGTCGTATGCAGGGCGCAAGAGGGGGAACGACTGACGATTCTCGGACCGCTCGTTCATAACCCGACCGTGGTAGCGGAGTTGGAAGCGCTCGGCGTGAGAGTGATATCCGCCCCGGAAGAATGTCGTCCGGGTGAAATCGTGGTGATAAGGACTCATGGGGTGACTCCCGCCGTTAAGGAAAGTCTCGAAGCCTTGGGTGCAAGTATCCTGGACCTGACCTGCCCGAGAGTCGCCAGGGTGCAAAAGCTGATTGCGAAAGCCGCTTCGGAAGGTAGACCGGTGGTCATCGCGGGCGACCCCGACCATGCGGAAGCAATAGGCCTCAAGGGACATTCGGAAAACCGGGGTGTAGTGGTGCCTCGCCCGGATTACGAATTCACCCTTCCCAAGGGAGGTCCCGTGCTGGTAGTCAGTCAAACAACCCAAAACCCCGATTCTTTCCGAAAGGTCGCCGATGTGGTGCGCCAAAAGGCTCCTGAGGTCGAGGTAATCGACACGATTTGTGGCTTTACCGTAAGGCGGCAGGAGGGGGTTAGAGAGCTTTTGGACAAGGTAGGCGCCGCGGTGGTGGTCGGTGGGCGTATGAGCGCCAATACTCGACGGTTGGTCGAGGTGTTCGAGAAAGCCGATGTACCGGTCCAACTTGTCGAAACGGAAACGGAATTGGACTTCACCCCAATCGAGAGCGTGAAAGTTATAGGCGTTGCGGCCGGAGCTTCTACTCCTCCGGAGGTCGTCGAGCGGGTAATCAGGGTTATCGAAGGAGCGGCTTGATCGCAATAAATTCCCACATGGAGATCAATACGGAAGATACCGGGCTTGTTATGGGTACCGCCGGTCACATAGACCACGGTAAAACTGCGCTGGTGCATGCGCTGACGGGCGTGGACCTCGACAGGCTCGAAGAGGAAAAACGCCGGGGCATAACCATCGAGTTGGGGTTCGTATCTCTTAATTTGAAAGATGGGAGGCGTATCGGAGTGGTGGACGTTCCGGGGCATGAGCGCTTTATAAAGACGATGGTCGCCGGAGCTCACGGGGTTGATTTTGTTATGTTGGTAATCGCGGCGGACGAGGGAGTAATGCCGCAAACGACCGAGCACCTGGATATTTGCAGCCTGCTGGGCGTGCGGAAGGGGCTGGTAGCTCTCTCGAAGTGCGATAAGGTTGACGATGAGACTCGCGCCATGGCCGCTGAAGAAATCACCGAGCTGGTGGCGGGGTCGTTCCTCGAGGGCGCGCCGATAATCGAGTGCAGCGCCGTTACCGGCGACGGCATAGACGACCTCAGAAAGGCTATCGCGCGGGTGGCCGATGAGCTTCCAACTCGTTCCGCTGCGGGAATTTTCCGCATGCCCGTGGATCGATCCTTCTCGCTCAAAGGTTTCGGGACCGTTGTGACCGGTACCGTCACTGCGGGAAGAATTGCCAAAAGCCAAGAGGTTGAAATATTACCCGGGCCGGGACGCGCCACTGTGCGGGATTTGGAAATTCATGAAAAGAAGGTGGAATCCGCAGGACCGGGCAGAAGACTGGCTATAAATCTCTCGGGAATGGATCGTAAAGATGTCGGCAGAGGGCAGTGGGTTGTCGAAGCGGGAAAGATCGAACTTACGCGCACTGTGGACGCGTGGGTAAAGGTGCTACCGACTCCAAAAGCTCCGATCGAGCACGCGCACGAGATTGGTTTCCACGTAGGTACTGCGTTTATTATTTCCGAGGCCGACCTTCTTGGCGCTGCCAAGATTCCACCCGGGGGGGAGGGACCCGTGCGCCTGCATCTGAAACAATCTCTGCCGCTGGTTGCCGGAGACAGGTTCGTTTTGCGCAGCTTTGCGCGAAAGCTTACGGTGGCCGGCGGAGAGGTAGTTGATCCGCATCCGGCGGGCAGACTGGCGCACCGGGGCAGGAAAGGAAAGCGCATCGGCGCGGAGTTTATCAGGGAAATCGTTTCGCTGGATGTCGAGGGTCGCCTGCAGCGGCTTGTCGATGCGGCAGCTCTTGCGGGCGTATCTCGCGCAAAACTTCACTCGTGCTTACCGGCGCCGCCCGATGAAGTGAACACCGCTGTCGAAAACCTTGTAAAGGCGGGAAAACTTATCGAAGTTGGAGGCCGTGACGAGCTGTTCATATCGCGGGATCACTTCGTCGAGTTAAGAGAGGACCTTGCCCGGACGCTCGAAGAGTATCATAAGTCGCACCCGCTCGAAGTCGGTCCCGGCAGAGCCGCTTTCCGAACTTTTCGCAGGCGGCGCGTTTCTGACGGGGCGTTCGATACGGCTCTGGATGCCCTCATCGACGCGGGCAGGGTGATTACCGAAGGGGACAAGCTGCGGCTCGGTTCTCATCGTCCTTCCGCAACGGGTGAGGATCGTGAAATAATAGAGGCCATTGTTGAGATGCTCGATCAGTCGGGTAAAACTCCGCCGACTATAGCCGAAATAGCGAAGAAAGTAGGCCGCGATAAAAAGGAACTGGCATCATTGCTTAAGCACATTGTCGAGTCCGGCCGCGCTTGCAAGGTGAGCGAAGAGTTGTATTTTCATCCGAAGATCATATCCGGTATCGAGGACGCGTTGCGCGACTATCTCGCTCGGCACGAAGGAATCGATCCGGTCGCTTTCAAGGACCTCGTGGGTTTAAGCCGTAAGTTCGCCATTCCGCTTTTGGAGTATTTCGACCGCGAGCGGGTGACGATGAGAGTCGGCAACCGGCGGGTGCTGCGCGAAGGTGAAAAATGATTCCGGGGAGATACTGGATAGCCGCGGTGCTGTTGCTGGTGGGGATGGTTGCCTTGAACGTGCCGAACCTGGTCGGGCAAAGTCCCACTGTGGACGAATATGCGCACGTTCCGGCGGGATACTCGTATTTACATAAGGGAGATTATCGTCTTTATTCCAAGAACCCTCCGCTGATCAAGATGATTTGTGCGATGCCGCTCGCGGGGATGAAGCTTAACTTTCCGCTACGTGAGTGGCTCGACTCGAAAGGCGCTTGGGGCCCGTGGTATTTCGCCGATGCGTTCGCAGGCGCCAACCGGGACAAAATGCGGCGTGTTTATGCTTACGCGCGTGTTATGAACATGCTGCTGGCTGCGGCGTTGGGGTTGGTGGTGTTTCTGTGGGCATCGAGCGCCTACGGCCCTCGTGCCGCCCTAGCGGCTATGGCCTTCACCGTCACCAGTCCCACAGTGCTGGCTCATGCGGGCGTGGCGACAGTGGATGTCGGTTTTACCCTGTTTTTCGTGCTGGCGCTTTTTACTTTTATGAAGTGTTCCGAGTTTCCCACCTACGGCCGGTTGCTCGCGGCGGGAGCGTGTTTCGGCGCCGCGCAATTGTCAAAGTTCAGCGGCGTGTTACTTGCGCCCATACTGATCGTTTCTACAATCGTGCTAATTGTGTTTATGGCCATAGCCTGGAAGAGGAAGGAGGATAAACCGAAGACGTCGTTTCGCAAGGTACTATGGGTAGAGATTCTTTGTCTGTTGATTGTGTTTTTCATCGGTTTGGTCGCGATCAACGCGGGTTATTTATTTCGTGGCAGCTTCTCCCGCCTCGAGGACTCAGTGAGCGCCGGCGAGATGATGAAGTCGGTAACTCGATCCCCTATCGCGCAGGTGCCGATGCCACTGCCTGCCGAATATCTGCGCGGATTGGACCTTCAACTTGCAGATACCGAAAGGGGCGAGTTCCCAAACTACCTCAATGGAAAATGGCGCCGAAAGGGAGCGTGGTATTATTTTCTCGAAGCGACGGCGCTAAAGGAGACGCTGCCCGGGCTGATATTCATAATTACAGGGCTTGTCCTCAGCCTGTTTCGTGTGTTGAGAAAGCGGCATAATGAAAGGCCGCGAAGCAGATTTCCTGTATGGCCATTTGTGCACTTGCCGACAATAATATTTCTCGTGGCCATAAGTTTTACCGGCAACCTCCAACTCGGAGTGCGCTATGCGTTGCCGATTTTGCCACTTGCTTTTATAGCGGCGAGCGCCGGCTTTGTGGGAAGGGAGATACCGCAATCGGTAACCGAATATAAAGGCGGGCGCAAGTTCGGCGTGGTAAAATCGGTGCCGGAGGAATTGTTTGCCCCAGGAGAGCGCATTAAGCGGGTGGTTTTATTCTGGCTGGTAGTCGCACTTTTCTGTTGGCAATGTATCGCGGTATTGATTTCGGCTCCGCACTACTTGTCGTACTTCAACACGATAGCCGGCGGCACCGAGGGCGGCCCGCGATACCTTTTGGATTCAAATGTGGACTGGGGCCAGGATTTGCCTTCGCTCGCCAAAAAGATGAAGGAACTCGAAATCGAAAAAGTGGGCCTGATTTTCTTCGGGCACGCCGACCCGTCATGGTACGGTATAAAATGGCATCTCCCTAAGCCGGGCAACCGCTATGTGGCGATCAGCGTGAATTTTCTGCATGGTTATCCCTACTCGCTTTCTTATCTCGGGCCCTGGAAGACAAGGCCGCCGATGATAACCGATCCGACGTACCGTTGGTTGGGCGGCCTTGCGCAGGCGCTTGAAAGCGTGGAACCTTTGGCCCGGGCGGGCGGGTCTATATATATTTACGAGTTATCGCCGACAGTGACCGATGAGAGCGTGAAATAATTATGGAGACCCGGTGAGCTTACGAACTGCACGGCGGATTGCAATTGCCGTGGCGATTTTATCGGCGGCGCTGGGTTTTCTGCACCTTTACTCGATCCGTTCCGCGCCGCAATTCCATGTACCCGTGCTGGATGAGGCTTCCTATGACGCCCAGGCGGTGGGTATATTGGAAGGCCGTTGGCCCGCCGGGAAAGTGTTTTACCAGGATCCGCTTTACCCTTATTTTCTGGCATTTATGTACCACACGCTTGGCCGGAACCTGGCGGCGGTCAAAGTCGTCCAGGTGATTCTTGGCGCATTGGTCGTATTGTTGATTTTCGGGATCGGTCGCCGGGCTTTCGGGCCGGGGACGGGACTGGCGGCGGCGGTTATCGTAGCGCTATATAGGCCGCTTTATTTTTTTGAAGGTGTGCTGACCAAGGAAATCGTATGCCTGGTGCTGGTCGGCGCGTCGCTGTTGACTCTGTTGTGGGCTTATAATGAATCTCGATTGTGGAAGTGGGCCGTACCGGGTGTATTTTTAGGCGCGGCGTGTCTTGCCCGGGCGAACCTTCTGCTCATGGCTCCCGCGTGGGGAATTTGGATCGTTTTGTCGCTCAGGCGAAACGAGGGTTGGAAACACTCCTTTTTGGCCGCCTTAGTTTTTTCGGCGGGCGTATTTGTCGCTATAAGCCCCACAACCGTGCATAACCTCCGCGCAGGGGATTTAGTGCTGGTCACAAGCCAGGGTGGGCAAAACTTCTATATCGGAAATCACCCGGGCAATCTAACGGGTACCTACCAGTCGCCGCGTTTTGTGCGTGCGAACCCTATGTTCGAGGAGACGGATTTTCGCCGACAGGCAGAGAAGATGGTCGGACGAAAATTGAAACCGTCGGAAATCAGCAGGTTTTATTATCGTCTGGCGCTGTATCACATCAAAAACTCCCCGGGAGATTCTTTCCGGAGGCTGCTGCGCAAGACCGAGTTGGCGGTCAACAACTTCGAAATAAGCGACAACCTCAACTACTACTTTTTCCGGGAGCGCTATTCGCGGGTGTTGCGATTGCCGACACCGGGTTGGGGGATTATTGCGGCGTTGGCGATATGGGGCGCGCTGGTGCTTATTTTCCGGGGCCGTCGCGGGGGTGACGAAGTTGTCGTCGGCTTGGCGGCGTTGACGTTTGCCGCCGTTTATTCGGCGACTTTGGTGGCTTACTACGTATTTGCAAGGTACAGGCTGCCGCTGCTGGCGGCGACGGCGCCGTTGGCGGCGTTCGGGTTGAAGGCGATTGTCGATTATATAGCCGAGCGCCGCTGGAAGTATTTTTTCGTGGGATTGGCGCTGATTGTCGCTTTGTCGGCATGGACGCACCGGTCGATTATCGAGCCTCGGTTCGATGTCGCTCACTACCAGACAGGCAACTGCCTGGCGAAGCTGGGCAACTGGAAAGAGGCGGAAAAAGAGTACCGGGAGGCTATTCTTATCGAGCCTGACCGGGCCGCATACCGCATCAACCTCGCCGGCACCCTTTATGAACTCGGCAGGTACGCCGAAGCGCTCGAACAGTACCGATTGGCTCTCATGCTCGCCCCGCGCAACGTCAAGGCGCACATCGGTATTGCGCAAACATATTCAGCTCTCGACAGGCACGAAGATGCCGTGACGCACTACCAGATGGCGTTGTTGTACGGCGGTGATTCGTCGAATATATGGACGCGGCTGGGCAACGAATATCTCAAACTCGGGATGCACGCTTCAGCAACGTCCTGCTTCAAAGAAGCGCTTGAACTCAATCTCCGTGACGAAGCGGCGAAGAAATTACTGGAAAAAGCCCGAGGCTTACCTTAGTGCTTTATCAGGGATGTAACGGTGGTGCGTCGATACCCGTCTCCTCGGGTATGCCCATCATGATATTCATGTTCTGGATGGCCTGACCTCCGGCGCCTTTGACGAGGTTGTCTATGGCGCTTATGGCCACGACCCTGCCGGTACGAGAGTCGGCGACGACGCCGATGTCGGCGTAATTCGATCCCCGTACCCACTTGGTTCGGGGCAGTTCTCCTTCCGGAAGAATTCGCACGAATCTTTCGCCTTTATAAAACTCCCGGTACAGTTCGATCAGTTCCGCCGTGGAGACTTTTTTCGCGAGCTTCGCATAAGCCGTTGAAAGTATTCCCCTGTCCATCGGCGCCAGGTGCGGTGTGAAGGACACTTGAAGGTTCTTCCCCGCCAATTTCGATGATTGATCCTCGATTTCAGGCGTATGCCTGTGCGACGCGACACCGTATGCGCGTATGTCTTCGTTGACTGAGACGAAGTGGGTGATCTCAGTGGGCTTTGCGCCCGCGCCGGTAACGCCGGATTTGGAATCGATAATTATGGTGTCGGTGTCGATGATCGGCTTTTTGAGCAGCGGCGCTACCGCCAAAATCGCGCCGGTCGGGTAGCAGCCGGGGTTCCCTACCAGCCGTGCAGTCTTTATTTTTTTTCGGTAAAGCTCCGGCAGACCGTAAACGGCGTCTTTCAGCAACTGCGGCGCGGTGTGTTTCGTGTACCATTCCTCGTATATCGCCGCGTCATCGAAGCGAAAGTCGGCGCTCAAGTCCACCACTTTCGCCCCGCCGTCGAGCAGTGCCGGAACCATGTCCATGCTCGCCTTGTGCGGCATGCAGCAAAACACCATTTCGCAAGAACCCGCCATCGCCATAGGATCGTGCGCGATAAGCTCCAAATCGAAATGACCTCTTAAAGACGGGAAAAGATCGGTGAGTTTTTCCCCGCCCGCCTGCCTCGATACCGAAGCGACTTCCACCTCGGGATGAGTGGCAAGCAACCTGAGAATCTCAGCGCCGGTATAGCCGCTGGCGCCCAATATGCCGACTTTTATCATGAATATTTAACCTCAAACTCTTATCGGCAGTGTATCGACATTGCAGATTGATGTCAACCGACTTGATAGTGTATATGGTGAAACGCGTCGTATATCGGCAGGTGCCACGGATACGCCTGTCCTGAGCGAAGTCGAAGGGCCGAAGCCTACCCGTAGGGACTTATTCGTTAATAAATTTCCGATATGTCCTAGAATGAGCACGGACAAGCTACACGTGTCCGTGGCACCCCCTCATGGGCGGTCTTGCCCCGCACTTATCGCCCGACAGGAGTGTCGGACTTACAGGTTGGGAATTGACGAACTTCAGGGCCGGCGATAGTTGATTTTTCCCGATTAGTGCTTATATTTTAGCAAGAGAGGAGATGTAAGTAATGCCGCTTTATGAATACGAGTGCAAAAAATGCGGCTCCTGTTTTGAGGAATTGGTGTTTAACTCTTCCGAGAAGGTTGCATGCCCGGAATGCAGTTCCAAGCGGGTCGGCCGTCTCATGAGCAAGTGTGCTTTCAAGAGTGGTGACAAGTTTACCGGCGCCTCCGACAAATCGGACTGTTCCGGCTGTACGGCGACAAGCTGCTCCAGTTGTAAATAACCGCCTCACCCGAGTATAAGGGAGGTAACCCGGGATAAACATGCCCAAGCCGAGGTACATCGTTATCGAGGGCCCCATCGGCGTGGGCAAGACGTCGCTCGCAAGGATGCTCGCAAAGGAGTTTGAAGGGAAGCTCATCGTCGAGCGGCCCGAACAAAACCCCTTTCTGGAATCTTTCTATAACAACCCCGCCCGGTACGCGTTTCAGACGCAGTTGTTTTTTCTTCTGGTACGTTTTCAGCAGCAGCAGGAACTGATTCAGTTGGACCTTTTCGCCCAGGACACCGTCAGCGATTACCTGTTTGCAAAGGACAGGATTTTCGCTTATCTTAATCTTGAAGGCGAGGAGCTTGCCCTTTATGAGCGGGTATATTCCGTTCTGGAGGGCAGGATAGCACAGCCTGACATAGTGATTTACCTCCAGGCGAACCTGGAAGTTCTGTTTGATCGAATACGCCGGCGGGGTAAGGCTTACGAGAGGGACATCTCGGAAGAATATGTCGGCCGCCTCGCCGAGGCTTATAACGAGTTTTTCTTTTATTACAGCGACACGCCGCTGTTGGTGGTCAATACGAGTGAGATAGATTTCGTAAATCGCCCGGCGGATTTCGCAGACCTTGTAAAAGAGATTCACGCCACGAAAAAGGGAACGTGGCATTACATACCGCTTGGATCCCGATAGCCGGGACCGGGACGGGAAGAGCCGAAGCGAATTTTTTCACGATGACGGTGGGGGTCCAGCATTGGCAGGGCCACCTGATAAACCGTAAAATGGAGTATGAAAGCAGGCGGCCTTCCGGATCGGTTCCGGAAGGCCGTTTTTTGTTGGCCTTTCGAGGGACCGAGACGAAAAAGGAGGAAGGAATATGGCTAAACGGAAGAAAGTGACGGTACCGACTCTTCACGAAATGAAACATTCCGGCGAGAAAATCACCATGTTGACCGCCTACGATTACCCTACATCCAGGTTTCTGGATGAGGCGGGTATAGACATCATGCTTGTCGGAGACAGCGTCGGGCCGGTAGTGCTGGGTTACGAGAACACATTGCCGGTGACAATGGAAGAAATGATCCATCACACCAAGGCCGTGGTGAGGGGCCGCGAGTATGCTCACGTGGTTTTCGACATGCCTTTCATGAGCTACCAGGAAGGGCCTGAGCAGGCGTTGCGAAACGCCGGTCGAGCCATAAAGGAAACCGGTTGCGACGCAGTAAAACTCGAGGGCGGACAGAACGTCGCCGCCATCACCGCCGCCATCACGAGGATGGACATACAGGTGATGGGGCATATAGGGCTTACACCGCAAAGCATTCATCGCATGGGCGGATTCCGCGTGCAGGGACGCGAGGAGGCTCAAAGGGAAAAGCTGATCGACGATGCCAGGGCCGTCGAGGACGCGGGCGCATATTCTCTCGTCATCGAAGGCGTCCCGACGGAGGTCGCCACTGAAATAACGGAAAAACTGGCCATACCGACCATCGGGATCGGAGCGGGCCCGAATTGCGACGGCCAGGTGCTTGTCTTCCACGACATGGTAAACTCCGGCTGGGGCAGGTTGGCGAAGTTCGTAAAGCAGTACACAAACGTCAACCGATCTGTTATGCGGGCAACCAGAGCGTTCATCAAGGAAGTCAGGGAAGGCGTATTTCCCGACGAGGAGCATAGCTATAAGTGATTATCGTTAAGTCGGTCAGTGATATGCAGAAACGCGCCGAAGACTGGCGCAAGGAAGGGAAAACCGTCGCTTTGGTCCCGACCATGGGTTTCCTTCACGAGGGGCATCTGTCTCTAATGCGCGAGGGCCGATCACGAGCCGACATCCTGGTGACCAGCATTTTCGTCAATCCCACCCAGTTCGGTCCGAACGAGGACCTCGATCAATATCCGAGGGATTTCGAGGGTGACGAGGCCAAGTGCCGAACCGAAGGCGTGGATGCTATATATTATCCCCCGATCGAGGAAATGTACCCCGAGGGATACCAAACTTACGTTATCGTCGAGGAGGTAAGCCAGGGGCTGTGTGGCGCCGGCCGGCCCGTGCATTTTCGGGGAGTGGCCACTGTTTGCGCCAAACTCTTCAATGCCGTCAGGCCGCACATGGCTATTTTCGGAGAAAAGGATTACCAGCAACTGTTGGTTGTTCGCCGCATGGTCGCCGACCTCGACATGGATATCGAGATACTCGGAATGCCCACCGTCAGGGAAGATGACGGCCTTGCGATGAGCAGCCGTAATAAGTACCTCTCCGCCGAGGAGAGATCGAGAGCGAAGGTGCTTTATGCGTCGCTTATAGCGGCCCGGAAGGCACTCGAATACGGAGAAAGGGACCCGCGCAGAGTTGAAGCGGTAGTTACAGAAAAATTAAAGGACGCCGAACCTTGCGAAGTGGAATATGCCGAGGTGAGAGACGCTGAAACGCTGGCTAAGATAGACAAAATTGAGCGGCCGGCCGTAGTGGCCATTGCGGTTAAATTCGGCCAAACGCGACTGATCGACAATATAACTTTAAAAGGGTGAAGCATGAAGGCAAACACGCGAACCCTGGAATCCTTGGACCTTATGGAGAGTAACAATGCTGCGAAACATGTTTAGAGGGAAAATTCATCGCGCTACGGTAACCCACGCGGATCTTGATTACGAAGGCAGTATCACCATCGATCGGGATTTGATGGACGCTGCCGGGATAATAAACAACGAGGTGGTTCAGATATGGAATGTAACCAACGGCGAGCGCCTGAACACCTATGCCATACCCGCGCCACGCGGCTCCGGTATAATATGCATGAACGGCGCCGCCGCGCATAAGGCCAAACCCGGGCATATAGTCATTCTGGCCGCTTACGCGATGATGACTGAAGAAGAAATTCGCACGTTCGAGCCGCGAATTGTGCTGGTTGACGAAAACAACCGAATAAAATCAAGCCGCGATTTTGAATACGTGGCGGGTGGAGTGTCCAAAAGTCGTTGAGACAATTATAATACCTCTGTAAAAAGTCACGCGGGCAACTTTTGTGCCCGCGGATGAATTTTCTCGGCGCTGCTGAAAAAATTTTCAGTTTCGTTCGAATCGATTCAAGTAATATTATAACCGCCGGAGAAATTCCAATAAAATCAGATTTTACTGTTTTTCCCGCATTTTTCGCCACCACAACTGCATTCCGAACGGAGGCCGCCCTGAAGATGTCGACAGCGGCGGCTTTGAGGGTGGCGCAGAGCCGCACCGCTTTTAAGCCTCGAACCCCTGGTTTAGACGACGAGAGACTCGATGTGGTTTATGCCGACGCCTTCGATTTTCTTGCCGGAGATAAATCATTTTATGACGCCGTGGTGCTGGATTTGACCGACCCGATTGGAGAATGCGCAAAACTCTTCACCGCCGAGTTCTTCAAGATGGTCGCAAATCGCTTGTCGAAAAATGGAAGTATGTCCGTACACGCCAGCTTCCCCATCTGTTGGCCGGATACCAGCCGGAAAATCATCGCGGCTCTCAACGAGTGCTTTGCAAGCGTTTTGCCTTTCACACAATACGTTCCCAGCTATTCGGACTTGATGGCCTTCGCTTTATGTTCGAAGAGCCATTCGAAAGTGCCGGACATCCCGACCATAGCCGGTCGCATATCGGGCAGAGATCTATATGATCTCGACCTCATCACGCCTGAAACTTATCACGCAATGTTTGTACTGCCGCCTGTCATTAAACGCGTACTTGTCAGTGAATAGCCCGGTGGATCAAAATGAACACCTGCCCGTCGTAATTCCTCTTTTGCTTGAATATGACGGGTTTGGCGTGTATCATGCAATTAAATGCCTCGATTGATGTTTATAGACGGATCGGAAACATACACTTTCGAGATGGGAGCCGTTTTCCGCATAGGCCGCCATCCGGACAACGACCTGCCCCTGAAGGAAAGCCAGGTAAGCCGGTGGCACGCGGAAATACGCCGCGAGGTGGATCATTACCGCATGGTGGACCTCGACAGCCTCAACGGAATATGGATCAACGGCCGGCGAGCGCAGAATTGGGTGCTGAGTCACGGCGACTCTATACAAATCGGTAACCATAAGCTTACCTGGCAGGATGAATCCTCCCCGGAGGAAGAATTGGAAATAGTGCCCTTCGGAGAAGGGGACGTGGTAAAACACGTTCAGGAATTAAACCTGGAAGAGGTATTGCCATTCAAACAAGGCGCTTCGCCTCCGGCATTCGCGCGCGCCCCCGAGCATCTGTATCTGCTTCTTCAGATAGCTCGCCTACTGAACTCGTCGACTACCCTCGAAAACTTTCTCGATGCCACTATAGATCTGGTGCTCGAGTCGCTGGATGCCGACCGTGGCGCGATACTCGTCAAGGAAGGCGATGTTTTGACACCCAAGCTGCTTCGAGCGCGAAAGGGTGAGTTCGAGGGCGAGGTACCTATAAGCAGCACTATTACCAACAAGGTAATGGCGGAAGGATTGAGCGTGCTTACCGCCGACGCCCGCCAAGACCCGCGCTTCGACCAGGGCGCAAGCATCAATGCTTACGACATCAGAAGCGCTATATGCGTCCCTCTTTGGGAGGCGAATAAGGCCCGGGGAGTGTTTTACCTGGACAAGCTGGCAGTGGAGCGGGCCTTCACCGAGGAAGACCTCGACCTCGCCGGAGCCGTCGCCCATCATATCGCCCTGGGCATTCGCCATCACGAAATAATGGAACTGGCCAAACGGGAAGCCGTGCTCCGCCATCAGCTCGAGCGATACCATTCGCCGGACGTCGTCGATCTCCTGCTGCACCAGAGCAAGGACGCGCAAAAGATGGAACTCGCCCCCCGGGAACAAGAAGTAACCATACTTTTTTGTGATATAGTGGACTTTTGTTCCCTCGCCGCGCACCAGTCGCCTGTAGAAACGGCGGACCTTTTAAGCACTTTCTATGATGAGATGACGGCGGTAGTTTTTCGTCATGCGGGTAGTGTGAACAAGTTTATCGGCGACGCTATCATGGCCTTGTGGGGAGCCCCGTTCAGTCACGGTGACGATCCCGAGCGGGCGGTAATGTGCGCCGCAGACATGCTGAGGTCCCTGTACACTATGCTCAAGCGCCTCGACGCCGACAAATGGTTCAAGCTGCGCACCGGAATAAATACCGGCGCGGTAATCGCCGGTCACATAGGCAGCGAAAACATGCTCGAATATACCGTCGTTGGAACTCCGGTGAATATAGCGTCGCGAATTCAAACGATGGCCCGACCGAATCAGATACTTATAGGTGAGACCACCCGTCAGCGGCTCGGCACGCGGTACCCCACGGTGGACCTCGGGGAGGTAGAAGTCAAAGGCGCCGACGAACCAATAAAAGTATACGAATTGGTCTGGAAGGAAATAAGCTTCGGTTAATAATTATTGTCTTTGCGGCTTTTGGGCTTATACACGCCTTGATCTTTAAGCCTCATGGACTTTATAAGGGAATCTATATATTTTCCATGATTACTTTTCGCATCACTCCGCTCAACTCTTCGATTTTGTATGGTTTGTGCAATACTCCACGGAACCCCCATTCCTCGAAGTTGGACATTATGGGGTCCTTCGAATAGCCGCTGGAGACGACGGCTTTTACTTGAGGATCGATTTCGACAAGTTTCTTTATTAATTTCTTTCCACCGATGCCGCCTGGAACGGTAAGATCCATGATGACCGCATCAAACGGCTTCTCGGCCTCGAGAGCCTTTTTATACAATTCGATTGCTTCAGCACCGTCGGCGGCGCACTCGACCTCATAACCGAGGCTCTCAAGCAATTCGCCGGCGCTCATGCGTATAATCTCCTCGTCATCCATCAGAAGTATTTTCCCCTCGTCTTTATGTTCCTCCCAAACATCCTTTTTACCGGGCTCGGTTTTCGCCTCGGAAGCTTGCAAATAAACATGAAAAGTCGTTCCAACTCCCAATTCGGACTCGACCTCGATGTGACCGTCATGTTTTTTTACGATGGAATAAGTGGTTGTAAGTCCCAGACCGCTCCCTTCCTGTTTGGTAGTGAAGTATGGATCGAAAATCTTTTCGAGATGGTCGGGCGGAATCCCGACCCCGCGGTCGACGAATGACAGCTTTATGTATTTACCTTCTTTTAGCGGTAACCCCTGTTCGGTATCGACGGCCACATTTTCGGCCGTGACATTTATCGTGCCGCCTTCCGGCATGACTTGCTTGGCATTGATTACCAGATTGTTTATAACCTGGCTGATTTGCCCCGTATCGATCTCCGTAGCCCAAAGGTTACCCGGTATGTCGAATCCGCATCTTACGTTGGAACCGCTCAGGGCGAAGTCCACCGTTTCTTCCAGCAACTCGGCGATGGAAGAGAGCTCCTTAATGGGCGCGCCGCCCTTGGAGAAGGTGAGTAATTGATGTGTCAGGTTTTTCGCGCGCAAGGTCGCTTTTTCCGCCTCGGTCAATCTATCAATAACCTTATCCCCGGATTCCATCTGCATCTTTGCGAGAGTGATATTGCTTAAAATCGCTGTGAGGACATTATTGAAGTCATGTGCGATACCGCCTGCGAGGAAACCGATGGATTCGAGTTTTTTGGCTTTTGACAATTCTTCTTCAATTTTGCGCTTTTCAGTTATATCCATCGTGACTTCGACCGCCCCCGTCAACTCATTGTTTGCGTCAAAAACCGGGTAACCGCGAATGTGCCAAACTCTGCCGTCAGGAGTGGTCATCTCCGCCTCTTGCGATTGACGGCTTTCAATAGTTTTTTCTATCGGGCAGCCCGGACAGGATTCGCTACGTTGAGGCCATACCTCATAACAATAGCGGCCAACCAAATCCTCGGGAGGTACTCCGACTGATTCTCCTGCGGCCCGATTTGTCCATAAAATTCGATGCTTTTTGTCCTGATAGACCAGATGTTCCGATACCGCACCTACAATAATCGCTTTTTCCAGTTCCGCCACTTTCAGCGCCATCTCGGCCCGCTTGTGCTCGGTGATGTCACGGCCGATGATTATCGAACCGGTTTGTTTGCCTTTTTCGTCTTGCAAATTCTTGAGATCCCAAGTGAGAATTCGGTTTTGGCCGTTTTTGCACCGGATGACCGCCTCGAAACCATCGACCGTTTCGCCCCTTTTTATTATGGCTATGATTTTCGAGACGATCTCGCCGCGATATTTTTCGTCCGGGTAGAGCCATTCCCATATTTTGTTGTTTCCTACGACTTCTTCCTGCGAGTAGCCGCTGATTTTTTCAGCGGCCTTGTTCCATATAACGACATTGCCGTTCCTGTCGCGAACATTCAGCCATACACTTGTGTTGTCAATGATGTTTTCCTGAAACTTGTTGAGTTTGCGCAGTTCCTTCTCCGCCTGTTTGCGCTCGGTGACGTCCCTGCTAATAAATGTCACGGCGACGACCTCCGTATCGTGCTTGATGGGCACAATACGGGTTTCATACCATGCAGAGCTTGGTCCGCCAGATCCGGTCCCAAGAACCTCATAGATATTGGGATTTCCTGTTTGAAAAACCTGTTCAATGGAATCCCCAAAATTATCATGTTGCTCAGGTGCCATATAGTCGTAGATGCTTGCCCCGATTGTTTCTTCCATCGTAATACCGGATACCGTTCGATTGATTGCTAAAATTTTCCCATCTCGGTTTACGGTTATAATGATATCGGGGATATTCCGGACTAAGGAACGCCACCTTTCCTCGCTTTCCTGTAATGCCATCTCCGCCCGCTTGCGCTCGGTGATATCCATAACCACTTCAATAACTTTATCAACGGCGCCATCCGGATTCGGAAGCGGAGCTGAAAGCAACAAGTAGTCTCTTCCGTCTCCAGTTGTTAATTCAACGCTTTCCAACTTATTCCCTTTTATTGCTTTTATCATAGGGCAGAAATCACAAGGTTTTTCCAACTCCATGTAAGCTTCATAGCATAACTTTCCAAT
>Ga0180432_10001266_pt1 | contig 40246 bp, 37 predicted proteins | sample SS_ome_10_FD_132414 | JGI IMG/M metagenome (GOLD analysis project Ga0180432, IMG submission 132414) | Hypersaline lake sediment archaeal communities from the Salton Sea, California, USA - SS_1_MS_2 metaG | ecosystem: Environmental > Aquatic > Non-marine Saline and Alkaline > Hypersaline >... | reverse complement strand
TTGCCGCGCCGATTGTCGCGTAGTCACCACCCGACTTGGCCACAGTGATCGTGTCCGCAACGCCGTAGGGCGTGGCGACCAACGACAGAATGATGGTGAAGAGAATAGCATTTCGCCACATCGGGGAGTCCTCCCCGCGTGAGATCAGATCGGCCCTCTACTTGAATTATAGCACAACACCCAGCGCCGGAGACATCGCAACAATGCCCGGCCTTGCCCTACTGCTCGACCGGCTCGAACTCCTCGGGCAGCGCAAAGTACCACCGCTTCTCGTTGCCGCCGCCCTCGGAGCAGATCATCGTCCCGTCCTCCCACACCGCGACGTCCCAGACCTGGTGGCCGCGTGGGTTGTACTCGCTCTGCCAGTGCGACAGCAGCGTCTCGCCCGTCGGGTTATAGACATCCACGCCGAGCTGCGTGCCGACGTACACGTTGCCTTCCGGCCCGAACTCGACACCGATCGGCAAGTGCCGGGTCTTGATGCAGCGCGTCGCCGAGAATGTCTTCCCTCGCGGGTCGAAGTTCAGCAGCCACACGCCCTTCGCGCCCTGGTCCACCAGCGCCACCCGCACAAGCTCGCCCTCGCTCCGTGCCGCAATGCCCGTGATCTGCTCCCCTACCGGCCCGTCGGGGAAGCCGATGAACGTCGCCAGATGCGTGCCGTCCGGCTCGAGGACCTGGACCCGCTTGTTGCCTCTGTCGCTCACGTAGATGCGGTCGTCGCCGTCCACGGCGATCCCGAACGCGCGGTAGATCTTGCCCGGCTCATCGGTCGGTTCGTTTGAGCCGCCGAAGTGACCCACGATCCGCGCCTTCTCCGGATCGATCACGATCACGCCGCGTGCGTCCCAGCCCACGCACAGCACCCGGTTCTTCGAGTCCACCGCGACGCCGTGCACGCGTCCGCTGCCGATCAGCGCGGTGTCCGCATAGTTGTGCAGCGACCCCTCGGGATCCACGCCGAAGAGCGCGCCCATGTGGTTGTCCACCACGTACTTCGTCCCGTCGGGCCCGTAGGCCACCCCGATCGGCCGGATCAGCCCCCGCCGCACCTGGTGGATCGTCGGCCACACCACGTACTCGCTGCACGCGCTCTCCCGGCCCTCAGCGTCCACCGCGGTCACGACGAGATACGTATGCTCCGCGCGCGCGGCAAGCTCGATCTCGGCCGTGCGCACGTCGCCCGCCACTTCGCGCATGACTTGGAACCTTTCCTGGAAGATGGCGCAGAGCCCGTCGCGGTTGGTGCGGATGCGGAAGGCCTTCGCCGCTCCTTTCGGGTACTCCCACGTGAGCACGGCCTTCTTCGCCTCACTCGCCGCCTCGTCCACGGCCAGGCCCATCGGCGCCGGCGGCGAGCCGAGCGGCGCAATGTTGGTCGGAAACACGTACGTGTACGTCTCGCGGTTGCCGCGCCAGTACGGAATGTTGAACTCCGTCACGTCGAGCAGGTGGAACTCGTTCTGGCCGTTGGCGTATGCGCCGAACATGATGACACACGAGCCGCCCACCACCCACAGCCGGTCGTACGGGTTCGAGCCGAGGTCGAACTCGCCGTTCTCGTCGAGCCGCACCGCTTTCGGTGGGATGCGGCCCATCACCCGGCTCACCACGTTCTGCACCTCGGTCGTGTTCTGCTGCCAGATGAAAAGCAGCGCGTCCGCGAGCGGCTCGCCCCGGTTGTCGAGAAACTTCACGATGTTGTGCTTCGGCATATCGAACAGGTAGATGCCGTAACCCGCGTGGTTGCCCCAGCGCTCGAGCGTCGCGTCGAACGCCGCCGCCTCGTGCTCGCTGAACGCGCCCTTGAGCTTGTACGCATACGCCCCGCCCATCCTCGACGCATGCACTCGTCGGTGATCGGCATACGGGATCTCAATCGTCTTCCCGGTGAAAGGGTCCCTTGCAAGGTTGTCCAAAGACCCCATCCCGATCTGGTAGCTGTCAATCACACCGCACTGGTGCACGAGCTCGTGAATCAGCCCGCCGTCTATCCCGGCCGCATAGCTCTTCAAAATCCCCTCACGCGACCACCCGATTCGCCAGTTCAGGTGCCCGCCGGCCTTCTCGTATGCCTTAACGTCGGGCGAGTCCTTGTCCTTGAAGATCCGGTTGAACCGCACCTCGGCCTGCACCCCGTTCGGCGTGGCGGGGTACCTGGCCAGCTTGAAGTCCTTGCGCCACTGGTCAATGTGCGCCTGGCACCAGTCCTCGAACGAGTACGAACCCACGAGGTTCTTCGTATCGTGGAACGCCTCGTACTCCACGGGCGAGAAGGTCGAGATCGTCAGCACGAACCCGAACGTGCCGTCGCGACGCGTGTTGTTCGCCTCGCACACCTCGGGGACCTTGTTCTCCGCGTCCGCCTCGAACGACACCCAGTGCCGCCCCGTCTTGTACGGCCACGTCACCTCGACCGTGGTCTCCTCGCGCGGCTTGAGCGCAGGCAGCGTGCCCGTCTTGAGCACCGTGTCGTCGAGCTTGAAGATGTAGCCGGCGCGCGGGCTCGCCTTGCCGCCGTTGTTGATCACGTGCGCCGTAAACGTCATCGTCTCGCCCGCCTCGGGCGCGCGCTTCGTGTCCGCATCCGCCTCCTCTTTCGTGAACACCCAGCGCCTCTCGCGCTTCTCCTTCCACAGCTTGGGATCGAGAATCACCGGCACGTTGCCCGGATACTCAAACCCGTAGCCCCCATAGAACGGCATCTGCTGGATGAACGTCACGTCGAGGTCGCACAGGTCCTTCGGCGGACCCAGTGTCTCGGGCTCTTCGCCCCCAAACGCGAACGTCACGAAGCTCATGGCAAGCGCGAACAGAACAGCCCCCATAATGAAGCGATGCATTGTCTCTCCTCCAATCTTGGCGGGTAACTCAAACGCCCATACGACTATCCCACCCCGCCTGCCGCGTCAAGACCGTATCCGGCAGGGTCGGCAGCCGCAGCTTGCGCCGGGGCACACGGCGGCATAGGATGAACCGGCACGAAGGGAGAGAAAGTCCGCCATGCTCCTGGGCGCGCACATGTCAATCGCCGGCGGCGTCCACAAGGCGCTCGAGCGCGGCAAGTCCGTCGGCTGCGACATCATTCAGATCTTCACCAAGAGCTCGAACCAGTGGAAGGCCAAGCCGCTTTCCGACGAGGACCTGCGGCTCTTCAACGAGGCGAAGGCCGAGACCGGCATCACCATCGTCATCGGCCACACGAGCTACCTCATCAACCTCGCGGCGCCCGACCCCGTCACCTACAACAAGTCCCTCGACTCGATGCGCATCGAGCTCGAGCGCGCCGAAGCCCTCGGCCTCCCCCACCTCGTCCTGCACCCCGGCTCGCACAAGGGCGAAGGCGAGCAGGCCGGCCTCAAGAAGATCGCGAGGTCACTCGACGCCGTCCACAAGGCGCTCCCCGGCCTCACAGTGAAAACCGCGCTCGAGATCACCGCCGGCCAGGGCACCGGCCTCGGCTTCCGCTTCGAGCACCTCGCCCGCATCATGGACACTGCAAGAAACCCCGAGCGCCTCAGCGTCTGCTTCGACACCTGCCACGCCTTCGCCGCCGGCTACGATATCCGCACCAAGAAGGCCTACATGGCCACGATGCGTGAGTTCGACCGCGTCATCGGTTTAGAAAACTTGGGCGTCATCCACCTCAACGACGCCAAGAAGGAGCTCGCCTCCCGCATAGACCGCCACGAGCACATCGGCAAGGGTCAGATCGGCCTCGACGGCTTCCGCTGGCTCCTCAACGACACACGGATGCGCCACATCCCCATGTCGCTCGAAACCCACAAAGGCAAGGACCTCAAAGAAGACGTCGAAAACCTCGCCACCCTCCGCTCCCTCATCAAACCCGCCTGAACTCCTGCGCGACCAGAAGAACAGGAGGTCAATCCCGTTGCACGTTCCCAGCACCCCTCCTCACGTTGCCGCGGCCGTGGGCTCCCCTGCCGGACTTCAGCGTCTCCGCCCCTCTCTCAACTGCCTCTGCTGACGTCGGCTCGGACGCGGCAGGTGGCGCTGCGGCAGCCGCCGTTGTCCAGTTGGAGATCACCGCGGTGAGGTCGAGGCCGTCCACGATGCCGTTGCAGTCGAGGTCGGCGAAGGGGTTCCAGAGCGGGTCGCCGGGCGTGGTCTGCCACGCGGTAATGACGGCGGTGAGGTCGAGGCCATCTACGACGCCGTTGCTGTCCACGTCTCCAAAGGCCGCAACCGGGCCAGCTACGCCGCCAAAATTGCCAATCATTTCACCGAAGGAGCACCAGCGGATTTCCCCTTGGCAACCGCTCGAAGTGACGTGAAAGCCCGAAAGCGAGTCCGCAGTTATGATTGCGTCCTGCGTTGCCCGGAAGGCGACAAAACTAGGTCCCCACTCCGCTACTTCCCAAGCGCCGGACTCCGGAAGGATGGCCTCTGCGTCAACATGGGCGCCCGATACCGTGCCTGGGGAGATTGTCCATTTGTCTCCGGCGTGCACCGTGGTGCCTTTAGCCGATCCAAGCTCGACGACATAGGACCACTCATCCCCTTGCCGCGATTCAAGCTGCACCTTGAAGTACTCGAAGAACACCATCTTGGGAGAAGGGGTTGGAGGATCAAGCGGCCCATACGAGACCGGCGCTGGATCCCAGGTGAACGGCGGAAAGGGTGAATCGCCCAATGGTGTTCTCGTGAGAGTCTCTGTGGACGGGTCGAAAACGTACACGTCCCCATGTTGATCCTGCGAGTTTTCGTCTACCCAGTTTTCCCACTTTATGAGGGCGAAGACATCCCGCACAGAATCCCCATTAGTATCGGGCCCGGCTGTCCTGCAGGCATTATGCCCTGAGGGGTAGTTGCAGGCGCCGATCCACCGAGGGGTACCCGATGCCGGAACATACCGGACTGCGAACTTCGGGTCGGCCTCGCGGCCTTCGAAGTTCAGCCCCCACAACTCTATCTTATTTCCTGCGTTGTCACCTTCAGACTTGAGCAAGACGTCCTGGTCCTGATTTCCGTCGTGGTCCCCGATGTCCTGCCACTCGTAGAGGCCCGGCCACAGCAAGTTCTTCCCCGGCCGAGGAACATTAAAGCGATTGACTAAAAGGGCACGCTGGTGATCGCTTCCTTTGTGTCCAAACGCGACAATCTGCCCTACATCGTTGATTCCGGCGGCAACCCCCAAGGACCAGCCAGACAGGGGCGAGATCAGGTCATTGAGGTCGATTATCGCACCATCCCTATACATGACTGCACGGGTGTACCCCGCTGAAGTGTGCGCCCAGCCAACAACCCAGCCCTCGTTGTTGATACTGTATGCCTCGCTTTCCGCCCCACCCAAGGTCCCGAGATCGCTCATTGTCGCCTGGTCGTACAGAAACGCGCGCCAGTAACCACCGCTGGTGATTGCGAGGCCGACAATCTGACCCACATCATTGATGTCCAACGCGGAACTCCCGGTGCAACCGGGAGGCGTCCCGAGGTCGGTCATTCCCCCATTCTGCCAGAGGAAAGCGTGGCCCGTGGCCTGTTCGAAATCATACGACCCGCCCACGACGTGGCCCAGATTGTTGATGCCGCTGGCACCGCTGTTCAGATAACCTTCCAACGTCCCGAGATCCATCGGCACGCCGTTCTGCCATAGACAAGCGCGGTTACGCCCACTTACCGGAAACGAAAAGCCGGCAACATTACTAGCGTCATTTATGCTGCGCACGCCAGTAAATGAGGCGCCAGGGTACGGAGGGAGCTCATTGATTGCATCCCCGCTATAAAGGAAAGCTCTTCGGCTGGTTGAGTAGTCGACATACGACTCCCCTACGACCTCACCTGAGCTGTTGATGTCCCAGGCAACGCTATTCACATCGCCACTGAGTGTGCCGAGGTCGATCATCTCGGCCGGACGATTAGGTGACCACAGAAAAGCGTGCCACTCGCCGCTGATGTCGGCGCTGTACTCGGCCCGGCCGACGACCCAGCCGGAGTTGTTGATAGCCAGCGCCTCGCTACGCATGCCGCCGAGCGTACCGAGGTCAATGACGGCATACTCATACTCCTCAACGGCCGCGACGCGAGGAGAGAGACACAGCAGCACTAGCATGGCAAGCCCTAGGGCTGCGTTCCGAGAATGGCGCGAACTCATGGCCGATCTCCGTCTGTTGTGACAAGAGCCCCTTTCACTCCGAATCCTCTCGCGTCACCGGAGAGACAGAAGATACCCGAGAGGGCAAACTACCATCAACAACCCAGCAAAAAAAGCCTATCATAGTTGACCCATGCTGTCAAGCCTGTTTTGGGTGAGACTTCACCCGGTTCTCACTTCGATTGGCCCGGAAAGTCTCTGGCTCAACCATCGGCTTTCCGCATAATGAAGCTCAGAAGAGAAGAAATGACCGCCGTGACAGTGTCTCTGAGCTGGACCCAGAGCCCAACGCCCCTACGACCGCTTCCCCGGCTTCTTCTGGATAGTCATCATGCTGAAGAGGAAGGAGGAGAAGATGACCTGGATCCCGTTGACCAGGATCACCAGGCCGAAGAACAGTTGCCGCGTCGCCTCGAGCTCGCCGAACCCGCTGGCGATCCACCGGAAGACCACGTCGCCCGCCACGAGGAGCCCCGCCACGAACCCGATCCCACCGAGCAGCAGCCCCCACTCCAGCTTGAACCGCCGCAGCAGCCACGCGATCAGCCTGTCGTCCTTCTGGAAGTGCTCGGTGAACGAGTAGGCCTTCGCCAGGATCCCCAGGCACAGGACCTGCACCCCGACGATGGTCAGGAACCCCCCGGCGAGCATGAAGTGGATGTCGAACCGGCGCCCGTGAATCATCACCGGCCCCCCGACAAGCGCCGCCATAATGGCGAACCCGAGAACGAACAGCACGACGCCCGGAATGATGAACAGGTGGTCCGGGCTGTAGAGGAACATGAACCGCAGGTGGCGCCACCCGTCGCGGAACGTGCGCAGCTTCGACTCCCCCGCCCGGCGCCCGTACGGGATCGGGATCTCGCACACCTTCAGCTTGGCCCGCGCCGCATGGATCACCATCTCCGACGCGAACTCCATGCCCGTCGTCTGCAACGCCATCTTCTCGTACGCTTCCCGCGTGAACGAGCGCATCCCGCAGTGCGCGTCGCCGATCGAGGTCTTGAACATCCCCCGCAGCACGGCCGACAGGATCGGATTGCCCACGTACCGGTGCAGCGTCGGCATCGCGCCCCGGGCCATCTTGCCGTGGAACCGGTTGCCGATGACGAAATCGTATCCCTCGCGCAGCGGCTCGATGAATCGCTCGAGCTCGCCGAAGTCGTATGTGTCGTCGGCATCGCCCATAACGATGTACCGGCCCCGCGCCGCCTCGATCCCGCGCATGTAAGCGCTGCCGTAACCCCGCCGCGCCTCGCGCACCACACGGGCGCCCCCGGCCTCGGCGATCGCCGCGCTCTCGTCCTCCGAGCCGTTGTCCGCAACGACCACCTCCCCCTTGAGGCCCGACTTCTTGAGCGCCTTCTTCGCCTTCTCCACGCAGCGGCCGATGCTCTCCGCCTCGTTCAGGCACGGCATCACCACGGAGACCTCGATCGTCCCCTCGGCAACCCGGCTCTCCGTCTCAACAACCACTTCAGGCATCACCCGTTCAGGCATCGCCCCTCAGAAAAATCGCCCCCAGTATAGGCCAACGGCCACGGCCTGTGAAGGCCCTTTGAAGACCTTTTGCCGAAGGCGGGCACGGATTCCCCGCGAAATTCGTCTTTACATATGACCGGCCATAGGGTATGAAAGGGAAGGGGCCGCCGCCGAGCGGCCCGATGGCCTGCGCAACCACTGGGAGGACAAAACGGCCATGAAGGCAACTGCGATTCTATGCGCGGGGCTCGCCCTGTGCCTGGCGGCCGCTGCCGCCACGGGCCAGACCGCGATCCTCATCAGCCAAGCCAAGGTGTACAAGACCGCCCAGGAGGTGATCGCCACGCTGCCCGCCGGCACCAAGGTCGCCGTCGGAAAGACCAGCGGCCAGTGGGTGGCGGTCAGTTGGCGCACCGAGGAGGAGGTCCGCCAGGGCTGGGTCGAGCGGGCCAGGCTCGAGGCCATCCAGGAGGGCTTCGACGCCGCCGTCTCCGAGCACTGCATCCTGCACGCCCAGGACGCGACGTACATCGAGCGGTTCGACCTGGACGTCACCGAGAACCTCTACGCCGCCGTCGCCCGGAGCCTGATTAACACCAAGGACGAGCCGCCTTTCAACCCCAACGTGAAGCTGCGCATCTACCTGTTCAACAGGCAGACGTACTCTGCCCTGGCCAAGCGCTACCGCCAGTCGGCCGACGACGTCGGTTTTGTCCCGCTGCGCGGCCAGGTCAATCTCGACTACAGCCTCCGGACCACGACCACGCCGATGAAGGCCCTCGTCGTGCACGAACTCGCCGTGCTCGTGCTGCGTGACTATGCCAACCAGCCCCGGAACCGCCCGGGCGTCGGCGGGCCGCTGCCCCTGTGGCTGATCGAGGCGTTCGCCATGTACCACGAGTACCGAGCAGGCTTCGACACCGACGACCTCATCTACGTGTCCGACAAGCCGAAGCTCTCGACGTTGACCCACAAGAACAGCGTACCCACCAAGGAAAAGGACCGCGACGAGTTCCTCGCCACCGCGGGCACCCTCGGACATATGCTCCTCAACTACGGGACGACCGAGCGGTTCTCCGCTCTGGTGCGCGCGCTCCAGGCGGGCGCGGGCCGCGCCAAGCCCGACGCCATCATGCTCCAGCACTACGGCCTGACCCGCACCAAGTTCCAGGACGAGTGGGCCCGCTACGTGGACGCGCTCAAGGAGAAATACGACATCAAGAAACGTGAGGAGGAGCTCGAGGACCGCGAGGACGAGGATGACTGGGACGACTTTGTGACCATGAGAGGCGACCTCCAGCGGGACTGGGTTGACAAGTACCTGGCGCACCTCCTCCCCTCGAGCGTCGAGCCGGCCGATCGGCACTCACTCGTCAGCCGCATCCTCGCTGCGCTCTCGAACAAACAATAACGGAACCGACCGAAGCGAGTATTACCGGGCGCCTCGCGTGAGGCGCCCGTTTCCATGTGAAAACAAATAGGACCGGAGATGCGCGTCCTGCTCGTCAATCCCAACCGCTACCGCCGACCCGCCGTGCCCCCCGTCGGGCTCGAGTACCTCGTGGCGCCCCTGCGCCGGGCCGGACATGAACCCGTGCTGCTCGACCTGTGCTTCGCCGACGACCCGCAGGCGGCCCTCGCCCACGCCCTCGACGACGCCCAGCCCGAGGCCGTGGGCTTCACCGTGCGCAACGTCGACACGGTCCTCTATCACACCAACGAGTCCTTCCTCGACGAGATCGCCTCCCTTGTTACGGTCGCCCGGTCCGCCGTCCCCCTCGTGCTCATCGGCGGCAGCGGCGTCGCCACCATGCCGGAGACCCTCCTGCGCACCCTCGGCGCAAGCCATGCCGTTGACGGACCGGGCGAGGCCGCGCTCCCGGCGCTGCTCGACCGCACGGCAGCGGCAGCGCAACACGTCTCATCCGTCGTGGACGGCTGGGCCGCCCGACCCGATCCCGCCGAGCGCCACCCGCGCGGCGAGCTTCTGGACTACGCGCCCTACCTCGAGGCCGGGGCCCGCTTCGGCTTCGAGACCCAGAAGGGATGCACGGGCCGCTGCATCTTCTGCACCGAGGCCTCGCGCCCCGTGCTGCCGAGACGGCCCGAGATCGTGGCCGACGAGGTCGCCGCGCTCGTCGAGCTCGGCGCGACCCAGCTCTTCTGCTGCGACAGCGAGTTCAACCAGTCCCTCGCCCATTGCAGGGCGTTCCTGCGCGAGCTCATCGCCCGCCGCCTCTCCGTTGACTGGACGCTCTACATGAAGCCGCTGCCCCACGACGCCGATCTCTTCGAGCTCCTGGTGCGCTCCGGCTGCTCCTCGATCACCCTGTCCGTTGACACCCTCTCGCTCGACGGCCCGGCGCCGGCCTACCGCGAGTCAGACCTGATCTCCTTCCTGGACATGGCGAAGCGCGCCGGCATCACCGTGGCCGTGGACCTCGTCGTCGGCCTGCCCGGCGAGCCGGCCGACGCGCCCCGCCGCGTCATCGAGCTGTTCCGGCGCCACCGCCCCGCCACCGTCGGCGTCAATCCCTACATGCGCCTCTATCCCGGCGCGGCGCTGCTCGGCCACGTCCTGGCCGACCCCGACCTGCGCCGCCGAATCGAGCCGCCGGACCCCCCGGACTGCGCCCGGCCCGTCTTCTACCACCACCTCGACGACGACGCCCTCGAGCGCCTCATCGCGGGCGACCCCCTCTTCCGCATCGAGGGACGCGAGCCGGGCGTCAACTACGAGCGCATCCAAGAAGGCTAACGGCAGGCGCCGCTGAAAAACCCTTTGTCCCTGTCTCCTTCTCTGTGTTCTCCGTGCCCTCCGTGGTAAAACCTCTTGGACCAAAGCTCCCTCCTCGTTCTCCGGACTTGATCGCCGACCACCTCTGCCCTACCCTGTCGGCATGTATCTCGGGCGAGTCATCGGCAGCCTCGTCGCGCGGCGCAAGGTCCCCTCGGTCGAAGGGATCAAGCTCCTGCTCGTCCAGCCGCTCGACCACGACCGACGCGACGCGGGCAAGCCCCTCGTCGCCTGCGACAGCGTCCAGGCGGGCCCGGGCCATCTCGTCTTCTACGTCACGGGCCGTGAGGCGGCGCTCGCGCTGCCCGTGCCCTTCAACCCGGCGGACGCCACGATCACCGGCATCGTTGACGAAATTGACCTGGAGTGAACGCCGCCTTGAGGCGGCCCGACCGACTGCCTGAATACCGGCATCGGGCCATGCGTCTGAAAGCAGAGGAATCGTCAATGCACTCACCCCGCAACAGGGAGGACCTTGTCATGAAGGCATACGGGCTAAGCGTCATCACACTGCTGGCGCTGCTGGCCGCCGGCGTCGTTGTCGCCGGCCAAGAGGCCGGGCCGCCCGCCGGAATCGAAGAAATCGAGATGGCCACCGAAGCGGTGATGGACGACGCCCAGGCGCGCGGCTACCAGGCCGCCACGGAGAACGACACCGAGGCCGCTGCCGGCTGGTTCAAGAAAGCCGCCGACTACGCCGACGGCATCGCCTCCTGGGAGGGCCTGATGGACGCGTCCCTCGCCCTCTCCTCCATCGGCGAGGTGGACGCCTCCAAGGCCGTCCTCGACCGCGCCAATACGCTCAGCGCCAAGTTCAAGGACTGGCGCACCAGCCTCGCCATGGGCCACGCCTACGCAAGCCTTCCCGATGAGGCCGAGGCCGACGACGAGGCGCAGGAGGCCATTGACTTCGCCAAGCAGCAGGCCGAGAAGCTCAAGAGCTGGCGCGCCATGGTCGAGGTCGGCACCGCCTACATGGGTCTCAAGCTCGACGAGGCAAAGGAGTACGCCACGGACGCCTACGATACCGCGCTGACGCTCGCCTCCGAGGCCAAGGACCCCGAGGGCGTCGAGGAGCTCGCGATGCGTTTCGAGGAAATCGGCGACGAAGTCAAGGCGGCCGAAGCGCGCGAGCTCGTCAAGCAGCTCCCGCCCAAGCCGGAACCGAACAAGAAACGACACCGCCCCCCGCCGCCCCCGGGCTGGTCGCCGACCGGCAAGTCGCTCGCCGAGCCGCGCGAGATCAGCGAGGAATCGAAGGCCATCCTTGCCGAACGCGCCGCCCGCAAGCACGCCGACGCGACGGCCCTGGCGCTCAAGAAGGGCCACGTGGACGACCAGGACGTCTACATCTACGAGTACAGCCGCTACTGGGCGTCGCATCCCCTCCTGTTCAGGCACCGCATCTGGGACAGCGGGCCCGATTTCGACACGACGGGCTGGGCCAAGCACCACCTGTCCCAGTACCGCCTTGTCGGGGGCACCTACGTCCGAATCGGCACCGAATAACACGCACCCGGCCTTTTCGGCCCGCGGCCAGGCCGGTCGCGGGCCTTTTCTTTGCCCCTGCCCCGTCGCCCCCCGTCTGAGCCGGAGATTCCGCCCCAGGCAAAGAACACTCATCCCCATAAACCCTTACGACGATACCTTCCCTGTACGGCGGCTCATCCGGGGCGCCGGGTCCGCATTTGCCGCACGGTGGCCGGGCCGGGGTGGGAAATCCACACATCGGCGGAAAACTTCACGCGCCCTCCACAGGCGCGGTGGCAGATGCTGCCGAGAGGTCACGGCCCGCTCTCTGGAACAGGCAGGCCGGCGCCGGCGGGGCCGTTGGCACGCATGTTGCTCTAACACACGGAGGAACCGGGAAATGCGTGGACGCAAAATGCTCGGAAGATCAAAAAGAGCCCGGCGGAACAGGGAGGCGCCCGAACACCACGCGATCCCTATCCCCCCGCTCATGACATACGACCCCTACCTGATACGGATCGCACGCCGCGCCGAGGCCGCCCGGCGACGGCCCAAGGCGCGAGACGGGCACTAGGCGGATGCTCCTCAGGAGGCCACCGATGGGACAACGGATTCCGCCCACACAGCAGAACCAGCTCATCGATTGGCTTGCCGAGTATTTCAAGGCGCCCACCGACGTATTTCGCGACATGACGCCCGACAAGCGCTGGACCATCTACCAGCGCATCTGCGACAAGACGCTCTACCCCACTGCCGACGCGGACTCGGCACGGGTCGTGTACAACTAGACGGATTCCGACGACAGCACAGGGAACTCATCCCTACCATGCTCGAGTAGGTGAAGCGTTCAGAGGTCAACACCACTCTCACGGGGACGTCGAGACGTCTACCACCTCAAGAGCGGACTTCCTGTGAAGCCTTCACCTTACGGCATTACGGTAGGGATTTTTTTGCCCCCGGACAACGCTCGCGATCCGGCCCCTACGCGGGCGCGCACGCTCACTCGGCCCGCAGCACCTCGATCCGGATGTCGCTGAACGCCCCCAGCACCTCGAACCAGCCGTCGTCCTCCGTATCGAGCGCGATGTGCGTGGCGTCGACCGGACACTGGTTCAGCGCCGGGTCCACGTCCACCCACTCGCCCACATACACCTGCGCCCACTGGTGCATCCCGAACACCCGCTCGGCCGGGCCCGCATACACCAGCCCGCTCACCTCCCGCGCCGGCAGGCCCGCCGCGCGGCACAGCGCCACGAACAGGAGCGTGTGTTCCGTACAGTCCCCCTTGAGATGAATCAGCACGTCAAGCGCCGTCTCGTAGTCGCTGAACTCCTCTCCTTCCACATGGCGATACACCCACCGGCTGATCGCTCGGGCCTGCTCGAGCGGGTCGCGCCTGCGGCGCACAATCCTCCTCGCCCGCTTCCGGATGCGTTCATGATCAGCCTGGATCTCGTCGGTTGCCTTCAGGTACTCGGCAAGCCGCTCACGGTCCTCGTCGCTCAGCGACGCACCGGCCGGCAGCGTCCCCGGCGTCAGCGTCACGACCAAGGCGCCATCCGCGCGCCCCTCGACCCGCTGCGTCGGCAGTTCCGAGAGTACACTCTCCGGCAGTCCCGTAATCAGAAGCTTGAGCGTGGCAACGTCCTCTCCTTTGACGTCAAGCCCCTCGACCGGTATGTCGCGCCGCAGCTCGAACAGGTCACCCTCGTCCGGCATGGTGCGCGCGGTTGCCTCGTCCTCGAGTTCCAACGTCATGACGCCACCGAGCGTCCCGCGGATCATCGTGCCGTCCTCGAGATACCGCCGCGTCGACGTCGAGTCCGGCCTGTGCATTCTGACGACGAACACGCGCCGGCGCTCGCCGCGCCATTCCTCCTCGACGATCTCAACGAGCCGGGCGGTCTGCTCAACGTCCTTCAACTCGTCCGAGTCGAATGAGACGCAGCTCACCGTGTCCCCCGGCTCGGGGCCGCTCGCCAGGAAGCGCTCGACGGTCGTGGCGTCGTAGAGGGTCTCCTTCGAGGCGGGCACTCGCTTCGTCGTCCTCCGGCCGTGCACGAGCCGCGTCACCACGAACTCGTCCCCCTCCCGCTCGATGCGCAGGTGCTCCATGGACCTCTTGCTGAGCTCCCGGGTCTCGACGAGCACGAGCCGGTAGGGCGCAACCGCTTCGTGCGCGCTCCGAAACCTGAGCCGATACACAAACCCCTCGTCCTCGATCTTCATGAAGAGCCGGCCGCTGGCCGTCTCGACAAGCACGGGCGTGGCATCAAGCTCCGTCAACTCGGTGGCCGCCGACAGATACCCGACCTTCCGCTCGAGCACGTAGATGCCGTACCACTCCGTGCCCGTGAGCCCCTCGAGATCGAGCACCGGCTCCCCCGCCGCGGTCACGCCCGGCAAAGCCGGCAACGCCGCCAGGAGAAGCACCCACCACCTCCGTCTCATCGCTGCCATCATTGGGCGCCCTTCTCGCTAGCTCTCTTTCGCATCACCGCCACCGCTCGAAAACAGTGCAATGATGCGGTCAATGTACTGCTCGAACTCCTCGCGCGAGATCCGGCGCGTCGAGGCCTCGATGTAGAAGTCGTGCAGGATCTCCTCGATCTGCTCCCGAACACCCATAGCATCCTCCCAGACCTTCTCCCAAACGTCCTCCCAGACGTCCTCCCAGACGTCCTCCCAGACGTCCTCCCAGACTGTGGCCCGGCCGAATTATACTCCCGGAAAACGATGGAGGCCAGGCAAGCGTGTGGCGGGGAGCTAGTTGACGGGTTCGCGCCGGGCGTGCATGTGGATCTTCTCGACCAGCTCATCCATGCTGAACGGCTTCTTGATGAAGTCCACCACGTCGGGAAAGTCCGCCATTTCCTCGGCCGAGAGGTCCTCCATCTCGCCCATGACGATCACGGGAACCTCGATGTCCTCGGCGCCCATCAGGATGAGCAGCTCGGCCCCGTTGATCTTCGGCAGCCGCATCGAGAGCAGCATCAGCTTACAGCGCGGATCGCGTAGGTGCTCGAACGCCTCGACGCCGTCGGCCGCGCTCTCGACCGCGTAGCCCGTCCGCTCGAGCTCGCCGCGGACGCTCTCGATCAGGTTCTCGTTATCGTCAACAACAAGGATCATCAGGTCCGTCCAATGGATCCATCACGTGCAAGCTAAGCCAAAGCCCGTTCAAAGTCAACACAAGGAACGTCTTTCTGCTCCCGCCGCGGCGGGCAAGCCGCGGGGCCTGCGTGGGGCTAGTCGGTGTCCGGGGTCGCTTCGTCGGGCCCCTCATCGGACGCCTCCTTGATCACTTCCACGGCAAGGGCAATCCTGTGGATGCCGGCCTTCCGCGCAGCGTCTGCCACCCACACCTTCTGCTCCTGGGACACCTCCTCGTCGGCCCGGATCACGAGCCGCATCGCCGGATTCAGTTGCAGGACCTGCTTCAGTTCGGCCTCCAGCTTGTCCCGTTCAACGGCCTTCCCCCTAAGCGTGCATGTCCCGGCCGCATCAATCGTCAGCACGATGTCCACCGGCTCGGTGCTCACTTCCAGGCGCGGCGGCTCGGCCGCGAACGCCGCGCCCCCTTCGAGGCCCTCGTCCCCCGGCGGGGACCCGCCCGAAGCAGCGTCCCCCGTGGAAGCGCCCCGGGCCTTCAGCGTCTCCGCCACGACGTCAACGTGATATCTGAGCTCGGCCACCTCCCGCTCGAGCTTCGTGATCGCCGCCATGATCTCAGCATCAGACGATCCGCTGTCCCTGACGAGCACGGAGACGTTGACCAGGACGGCGACAACGACCGCCGCCACCACCACGTATGCAGGCCATTCCTTCATGAAAAGATCTCCCGCGTTTCCCGTTGCACACAGTGTATCAGCGGCGTATCGTTTGTCAATGCACGTGAACGCACAAACAGGAGAGACAGGATGAGAGCCGCTGCCGGAGTACTCGCTCTACTGCTCGTCGCCGCCGTCGCAGTCCCGGCCGGGTCGCAGGACGGCGCCATCGTCGTCAGGCCCAAGGTGCTTGTGCGCACCGACGTGCCGCCGCCGGGCCCGCCGCCCCAGGAGCCCCAGTCGTTCGGCGTCACCCTCGTCGTGAAGTTCTGGGTCGAAGAGGCCGGCAAGGAGACGCTCGCCGTCGAGCTCCGCTGCGCCACGCCCGAATACCACGTGAAACTCGCCAAAGACACCGGCGATCTCGAGCACCGCCTCGAAGTCGGCGGCGTCATCCAGATGCTGCGCGACCGCGAGATCCTGCTGCTCTTCGAGGCCGACCTCGGCAGCGCGGGCCAGAAGCTCGCGAATACCGTCGAGACCACCGGCAGCGCCATCCTCCGCGAAGGCGTGGAAAAAATCCTGCTGAAAACCGCTGACACATCACTCCACGTCACCTTCGCATTCGACGTCGCAGACTAACGCTTCCTCTGCGTGTCCGTTTGGCGCCCGGTCGCGCCGAGGCGCAAGATCCGGATAATGCCCCCGGCCCATGCCCCGGCCAGGAACCCGCCCAGATGCGCCGCCACGGCGATGCCCGGTCGGGATCCCAACACCGCCTGAATTGCGAACCACAGGACGAGATACACGATCGCGGGCACGCGCACGGTGCGAAGCAATACGGTCACGCGAAGCATGCACGCGGGAAAAACGACACAATAAAGACCCATGAGGCCGCTGATCGAACCGCTGGCACCCACGCACGGGATCGTCGAGTTTGGATCCATGAACGCCTGCGCCAAACCGGCCACAACGCCAAGCGCCACGTAGAGCCCGAGAAAACCCGACCACGTGAACCGGTCCTCCGGCCGATCGCCGAAGGCCCGGAGAAATACCATATTGATGAAGAGATGAAAAATGCCTGCGTGGGCGAACTGGTGTGTCACAAGCGTGTAGAGCCGCTCCCCCTTTGTCACCTCCGCCGGCACCATCGCCATCACCCCGAAGTACGACCGCGCAAAGATGAAAAGGACCACGTTCAGCAGGATGAGGCCATACGTCGCCACCGGGCATCGCCCCAGCTCGTCGGCGGCACTCACGGGCATGAACTGAAAGAACGGGGCAAGAAACGAAGGCTCGCTCGTCCCGGTCTCTTTCAGCCGCCTGAACCCCTCCCGTTGTTCCTCCTCATCGAGCAACGCCTTCGCGTAGCGCTGGAGCATCTCGTCCGGAAGCTCGTCCACCGATTTCGTCCGCTTCAGAAAGAGGGCGACCTGCTCGATCTGACCCGGCTGCATCCACAGCCCGCCGCACTCCACGCACGTCAGCACGATGTTTGACTCGTAGCCCAAGGGTCTCCGCTGCATGCCCGCAGCGCATCCGGGACATACAGCCTCAAGCGCGCCGTCTGGCAAGGCGCCGCTCGGCGTGCTCGTGTCAAGCTCTGCCGGCCCGCGCCGCCTGACCAGTTCCAGATGCTTGACGAATTCCCCCTCCGGATAGAACATGCCGCCGCACGATTCGCACAGCAGCGCGCTGAAGGCCGTCTCCTTGACGACCTTCATCACACATCTGCACCGTGGGCATCGCATCGTGATTCCGCCCGGCTATCGCCGCTCCCGCGCCCGCGAGCGCCTTGCCTGCGTGCCTGTCCCGCGCCCGGCCGCGCCGAGGCGCAAGATCCGGATCATGCCCCCCGCCCACACCCCGGCCAGAAACCCGCCCAGGTGCGTCGCCACGGCGATAGAGCTGCCGGACGGGATCAGCAACTGAAAGCCAAACCAGACACCGAGGAAAAGCAGCGCGGGGATCGGAATGGTCACGAAGAAATACGTGATGCGCACGCTGGTCCACGGAAACAGCACGAAATAAAGCCCCAGCACCCCGGAAATCGCGCCGCTGGCCCCCACAAGCGGGATCTCCGAGTGGGGCCTCATGTACGCATGCGCCAGCCCGCCGACGACGCCCAGCAGCAAGTACAGGAGCAGGAACCACACGTGGCCAAGCCGGTCTTCGACCCGGTCGGCAAACGCCCGCAGGAAAACCATGTTGAAAAGCAGATGCCACACATCCGCATGCGCGAACTGGTGTGTGACAAGCGTGCCGAGCCACCGGCCGCTCGTGATCGCTGCCGGAACCAGCCACCAGAGATCAAGGTCCCGCACCGCGACGAAGTACAGCAAGATGTTCATCGCCATCAGGATATACGTGACGATCGGATACCGCGACAGCGGACCCGCGTTGCTTATCGGCAGAAGCGGCCCGAGCAGGATCCCCAGCGGCGAGACCTTCGGCAGCCTCCGCTCCATCTCCTTCTCGGCGGCCGCCCGTTCCTCCTGCGTCTCCGCAATCCCCTCAACGAGCATTCCGGCTTCGGGGTGTTCGTTGCGGTAGCGCGCGATGCTGAGCATCTGGCCTGGCTCGACCCACATGCCGGAACAGGCCGGGCACCTGGCAAGGATAATGTCCGACTTGCGCGCGTAGTTGAACGTCTCGAGGGGCGCCGAACAGCCCGGACACGGCAGCCTGGCTTCGCCAACAGTCAGCGGCCCTGTCGCCCGGTCCTGCACCAAAGGGTACGACGGCAGGTCCCTGACGGCCTCGACGTGCCTGCCGAACTCCTCCCGCGGGTAGAACATCCCGCCGCACGACTCGCACAGCAGCGCCTTGAAGGTCTCCTCCTCGACGACCTCCATCATGCATCTGCACCGTGGGCATCGCACAGCGCGTCTCCGGTCTTGATGTGCAACAGACCAATCTCTTTCCGGCGCCTCTTGACCCCAACAAGTGTATCATAAGACACCGCCCTGCAAGCACTGTCCCGTAGGCACTCTCCCGTAGACACTCTCCTGAATCGGGGGAAATCGTACCCGAACAAGGCCGGGGCATGTGGCGTTCAGCTCCAGCGGCAGGAAGTACGGATCACACGACCTCTTCCCCGTCGTGCGTCATCTCCTGCCAGGCGCGCAGCCGGCGCCGGAGGTCCGCCAGCGTGTCCGTGTGTGCGGCATCCTCGATGAGGTTCGTGAGCTCGTAGGGGTCCTTTTCGAGGTCGTATAGTTCGTGCATCTGGCCCCGCGTCGCCACGTACCTGTACCGGTCGGTCACCAGCATCCGGCCTTCGACGTCCTCGCCGTGGCCGTGGGTCTCGCCCATCAGATCGTCGCGCCACTCGGCATCGCCCGTGCAGATCGGCAGCAGGCTCAACCCGTCCACTGCGCCATCGGACGGCGTCCCCGCCACGTCGAGGATCGTCGGCGCGACGTCAATCAGCGATACGAGCTGCTCGCTCCGCTGCCCCCGCTCGATCCGGCCCGGCCACCGCACGGCCATCGGCACCCGCATCATCTCCTCGGGCATATACGACGCCTTGTCGAAATGCCCGCCGTGGCACGCGAGCGCGTCGCCGTGGTCGGTCGTCCAGATGACGAACGTGTCCTCGGCGAGGCCGAGCTCGTCGAGCGCATCGAGGATCAGGCCGCCCGCCGCGTCCACCATCGTGACGTGCGCGTAGCAGCGCGCCAGCACCTTCTGCCACTCGCTCCACTCCAGAGCGCTCGGCAGGATGATCCGGCCGTTGTCGCTCATCGGCTGGTTCCATTCCCGCCGATACACGTCGGGTTTCTTTGCGAGGTCGTCGCCAAAATTGCCGTATTCGGGAATCGTGGCCGGATCGTACAGGTCGGCAAATTCCTTGGTCGGGAAGTACGGCTGGTGCGGCCCCCAGAAATCCACCCGCAGCGCGAACGGCCCTCCGTCGTGTGCCGCCTGCCGCAGCGCGTCGCACGCGAGGTTCGCCAGGAAAAACGCCTCATGTGTCTCCTTCGGCGTCACCGTCAGCCCCGACGCGTGCTCGTTGCACCACACGTCCTCGCAGCGGTACACCTCGCCCACGCGCATCGGCTTTCGCTTTCTCCACTGCGCGAAGACCCGCTCGATCAAGTGCCCGGCCGGCGGCAAGCCGCGCTCCTCGAGATATGCCTTGTATTCGGGTTTCGTGTACGGGTTGTTGTAGCTCGTGTAGCTGAAGCCCTCGCAGCCGTGGTCGTGCGCGTCGCCCGGCCCCGCGTGCCACTTGCCGAAGTAGTAATTGCGATAGCCCGCGCGGGCGAGCACGTCGAGATACACCTCGTGCGCCGACGGCACCTGCGTCTCATCGTTCTGCAATAGACGGTGGTTGTGCGGAAAAACGCCGGTGAGCATCGTGCGCCGCGCCGGCATGCAGAGCGGGCACGCCGTGTACGCCCGCGTAAACTCCACGCCGCCCGACGCCAGCCGGTCGAAATGCGGCCGCTGCGGCCGAGGCCCCGCGTCCCACCCGTGCCGGTAATAGAGCTGATGGTCGTTGAGAAGAAAAACAATATTCGGCCGGTTCTTCGCTGTCACGATCGCCTCTCGATGCCTCTCGTCATTACGCAGTCTGCTCTTCCTCCGGCACGGGCTCATGCGCCTTCCGGCCGTACACGCGCTCGTATGCCTTACAGTACGGACACAGACCCCTCTCGACCCGCTTCACCAGCCAGAACGCGAACCCCCGCTGCTTGCGACGCGCCCGCGTGCACACCGGACACTCGACGCACCGCTGCGCCCTCGCCCGGTCCTTGTCGGTGATCGCTCCGTTGCTCATGCTTTCCGGATTCCGATTGGACAGGATAAGAGAAATCCTGTCCATCCTGTTGATCCCGTTATCCTGTCCAAGACTCCTCCCCCGATCCGGCGTCCCGCGCTGCGTCCGCTCACAGCCAGCGCCGCACCTTGCGCTTGTACCCCAAAAAATCCTCGCCGAACTGCCGCTCGAGGTCCCGCTCCTCGGGGATGATGAACCGCACCGTCATGACGATCATGAAAACGGGCACCATGATGATCGGCGCGACACTCCCCAGCACGACGAACAGCCCCAGCAGTGCAAACACCATGCCCACGTACATCGGGTGCCGTGTGATCCTGAACAGCCCCGAAGTGATCAGCGCGTTCGACGGCTCGAACGGCTTCACCGTCGTCTTGAACTTCTTGAACGCAAGATCGGCCCACATATTGAACCAGAAGCCCGCAACAACCAGCACCGCGCCGAGGTACCTGAAAATTCCGGAGATAATCTGCTTGACCGGGCACACGAAGTGCAACGCCACCATCAACACCACCGCCGACCAGAAATACGTCGGCGGCATCGGCACCCAGCGTTTCATCCTCATTCCCCTCCTCGACGAGCTATCCAAGGCCTCACAACCGGCCATACTACTACAACCACAGCTTCCGATCCACCGTCCGCCACTGCATCGCCTCGCTGACGTGGCAGCTATGAAGCGTACGGTCGCCCGGGCCGTGACAGGCCCTGCTGCAGACTGCCAGGAACTGCCGCCGCCCAGATAGGTCATGCCACCGGCTTCAGCCGGTGGTCCCGGCGCCCGCAAGCATCGGTGAGAGCGCGCTTCAGCGTGCTTCCAGACAACAGGCTTCAGCCACCGTTCCCTCGACGGTGACAAGGACTCCCTAGACAGGATAACAGGATCAACACGATTCCGAAATCCCGTCAATCCTGTTATCCCGTCAGAATCTCCTTTCCCTCCCCCTACAGCCACAGCTTCCGGTCCAGCGTCCGGTACTGGATCGCCTCGCTGATGTGGTGCGCGCGCAGCGTCGGGTCATGCGGGTCGGCGTTCGAGCCGTCGGCGGCGTCCCCAGCGTCCCCGCCGGCGGCCTCAATGTCGGCGATCGTCCGCGCGACCTTCAGAATGCGGTCGTAGGCGCGGGCCGAGATCCCCAGCTCGTTCATCCCCGTCTTGAGAAGCTGCTGGGCAGGCTCGTCGGGCCGGCAGTACTTCCTCAGAACGCGCGACGTCATCGCCGCGTTCGAGTACAGGCCGAGCTGGGCCAACTGGCCGTCGCGCTTGAACCGCTCGCGCTGGAACCGCCGCGCCGCGTTCGCCCGCCGCTGCACGTCGCCCGAACGTTCGCTTGCGGCGTCCGTGGCGATCTCGCGGTACTTGAGCGCGGGCACGTCCACGTGGATGTCTATGCGGTCGAGCAGCGGCCCGCTGATCTTGTTGATGTAGCTCTGGATCTGCCGCGGGGTGCAGCGGCACGCGTGCGTCTGGTCGGTGAAGTACCCGCACGGGCACGGGTTCATCGCCGCCGCCAGCATGAACGACGCCGGAAACGTCAGCGACCCCATCGCGCGGCTGATCGTGATCTTGCCCTCCTCCAGCGGCTCGCGCAGCACCTCGAGCGCGTCGCGCCGGAACTCCGGCAGCTCGTCGAGAAACAGCACGCCGTTATGCGCGAGGCTCACCTCGCCCGGCTTGGGGAAGCTCCCGCCGCCGATCAGCCCCGCGTTCGAGATCGTGTGGTGCGGCGACCGGAACGGCCGCGTCGCGATCAGGTAGTTGGCGCTCGTGAGCAAGCCGACGATGCTGTGGATCTTGGTCGTCTCGAGCGCCTCCTCGAGCGTCATCTCGGGCAGGATCGTCGGGATGCACTTGGCCAGCATGCTCTTGCCCGCGCCCGGCGGGCCGATCATAAGCATGTTGTGCCCGCCGGCGACCGCCACCTCGAGCGCGCGCTTGACATGCGCCTGGCCCTTCACGTCGCTCAGGTCAATCGGGTAGCTGCGCGAGTCCTCGAACAGCTCGTGCAGGTCGGTGTGCGCCGGTTGCGGCGTCAGCTTCCCCTCGACGAGGGCCGCCGCCTGCAGCAGGTCCGACACGCCGTGCACCTCGATCCCCTCGACGACCGACGCCTCCGGCGCGTTCTCCGCCGGCACGATCACGCCCCGCTTGCCGCTGTCCCGCGCGCACACCGCAATCGGCAGCACGCCCTTCACCGGCCGCACCGCCCCGTTCAGCGCCAGCTCGCCCACCACGATGTAATTGTCGAAGTCCCCGCGCCGAAGTTGCCCCGTCGAGGCCAGCAGCCCCAACGCGATCGGCAGGTCAAAGCTCGGCCCTTCCTTCTTGATGTCGGCGGGAGCGAGGTTGATCGTCGTGACGCCGTGCACGGGGATGAAGCCCGCGTTCGCCAGCGCGGTCAGCACCCGGTCCTTGCTCTCCTTGACCGCCGCGTCGGGCAGCCCGACGATCACCGTCTCCGCGCGCGGCGACTGACGGTAGTTGACCTCGATCTCCATCAGATACGCGTCAACCCCGAAGATCGCGCTCGAATAGACCTGCGACAGCACCCGCTACGCGCCTCCTCACCCAGCGTGAAGTGCAATTTGTTTATATCACAGAGACCGGACTAGGTTCAACAACGGGAAACTGAGGGGATGCAGTCGGTGGGCCTTATTACGCGGCACTGAGGGGGTGCGTGGTCACCATCAGAGAGAAACGAGGCAACGTTCTGCCGTCAAGGTTTCATCACAGCTCCCATCGGCCGGACGCCCCTCTATGAGGGCAGTGCGTGATCAGCGGGTGGATGTAGCGAGTCATGTTGAGACGACAGACATCACATCTGATAGCCCCTTCCCGTTCGACCATCTGGCGTCCGCAGGCCGGGCAGTAGTAGGGTCCCCCAATGCGAACACCAAGAGCTGCCTCAGGAGTGGGTTCACTCCGCTCGATGAACTGCCTTCGGAAGGTATCGCTAAGGTACTTCGTCAAGTACATCTCGCCCGGCTCGCAGTAGAACAACCCGTCCGAGGTTTCTGTCATCACGCGTCCACACTTCGGGCAGAACATGGGCAGCCTCCGCCTGTTGTCACTTCTCTCATTGGTCAGGAGGGCGTTCACGGGAGAGCGGCACCAGCACCCGCCTGCAAACCTCCTCCTCGTGCAGACCGCCACCCTTGTAGCACGGCATGGCGCAGAGGTCAAGCTATGGAATCACCGCAGAGGGCTCACTGCAAGGACAACTACTCCGTGCCGACTTCATGAAGGTGGGCCTCGAACTCGATCACCTTTTCCGCGCTGCACACGCCTTCGCCGTCCTTGCCTTCGGGACGGTAAACGGCCACCACGCGATACGTCTTGCCGAACTCGAGCTCGTAGCCGAAAAGCGCCGACCCGCTCAAAAACTGGAACAGGCACCTCGGTCTGACTGACGAGACGACGGTATGCGTGAACGTCTCCCCCGGCTTCAGCACGATGGCCTCATGCTTTGCCCGGTTGACCTTCGCAAGGCCGACGGGCTCGACGACGTTCCCGAGCTCGTTCATGACGAGGAACGCCAGCGCGTACCGGTTGCCGGGGTGCTCGACCGTGATCGCTGTGTCCGACCTGTTCGTGATCTTAACCTCCACGTCGCAGCGCTCGAGCTTCCGAACCAGCTCGAACTCCACGACGATCTTGGGATCGCCCGGCATGACGAGCGTTCCGAGCGCCTCGGCCGTCTTCTCGGTTACGTCCTGGCCCGTCAACGCCACCGGCACCAGCAGGGCCCCGAAAATGATCGCTATCCAGACTCTTTTCATGGAGACGCCTCCCCTGACGATTCTTTCCTGCATGTAATCTTCCAAACAGCCCGTCTTAAGGCGCACAGCATGCCCACGTCTATGTTCATCGGCCCGCCGACTGGCGCCCACTTTCGTACTCGAGGGCACGCTCGACATTCTTGTCCCACCATTCGAGCCAGTTCGCGTGGACCTCCTTGCGCCGCTCCTCGCTGCCGACACCGCCGTCGTTGAAGAACGAGAATGTGTCCCTGCCTCGCTCTTCCTGCGTCTTCCCGTCCAGGCGCTGGGCGAACTTGCACATCGCGGTCGCCGCCTGGTGATGGATCCGCCCCCAGCCCGTATCGCCGTGTCGGGGCGAGACGGTGTCGTCCAGTATCGCCGTGATCACGTCAGGCACCAACTCGACGAGGTGCTCCTTCATGAACACGTTGAGGACGTTTTCCTTCTCTTCCGGCGTCCCGTGTCTCAGGCCGTTCCTCAAGACGGCGATTCTGTCAGCCGGCCTCCGTATCCGCAGCTTCTCGACCGACATCCCCGCGTCGGTCTGCCCGCTGAACGGCTCGTACACCGCATCCTCCAGAGTCTTCCCCTTGTCCGTGCGTTTCAGGAACATGACGTACTGCCACCCGTCGCCCGGCGTGAAATCCAGCAGCGCGGGTGCGTTCTTCACGGAGGCCTCCTCAGGATCCGCCAGCCGATAGTGGTGAAGCACGATCGTGGGCTTCGCGTCGGGTTGGCCGTCGTCGTCAACCTTCGCCACTCTACCCTTGAAGACGACGGACACCTCCAACGTCGTCCGCAGCCCGACGGCGCGGATTGGCTTGTTGTTCAGTCGCACTCCGGGGAGGTCTATTACTTCCTGCAGCTCCTTTGCCGCAACCGGCGCGGCGATCACGATCAGGTCCGCCTCCGCCGCCATCTGGTCGTAGTCGAACGCCGGCCCCAGCCGCGCCAAGCACGGCCCCGCCAACGACGCCACGAGACTGACAACCGCCACAACAACCAGCACCGTCTTCCGCATTTGGCTACTCCTTCCGGCTCACGTAGTGGGTTAGCGCCCCGCGTGTGTCCCGTTCGCGGTCAGCGCCGTGGTTCAACATCCGCCTGTCCTAACGCTCTGTCTTGCACAGCTCGCCCCGCTTCTTTTCGATATAAGCAGCAACACGCTCTTTCGCTGAAACATCTGCCGGGAGTTCAAGATAGTCTCTGGCAAACTGTGTGATGCGGTACACATGGGGGGAACGCTTTCCCTCGGGGTCCAGATCCCGGCGTAGCGTATTGCGCAGGTACTTGAAGCCGTCGGGAACGCGCAGATGAACGAGTTGAAAGGCCGCCTCGAGTTGGGTCGTTGCCGACTTGGATTCCACGAGTGCTTTTTTGAGGTATGGGATCGAGGCCTCTCCATAGCTGTTCCTGAAATGATATGGCAGCGACCTGGCTGCCGTGGAATCTTCGAGCATATAAGGAAAGAGGACGTCCATATCCTTGGGGTCACGATGCCAGGCAAGACATATCAATGCCTGCTCCTTGGAATCTTTCGCGACCGGACTCTCAACAATCATCAGGAGCTGACGTTTGGCCTCGGCCGTTCGGGTGCACCCGAGGTAGATCGCAAGCCGGTGATAGACCTGATCGCTCTTGAGTGAATGAAGATGCTCGAGCTGTTCGTACACAACCGTGTCGAGCCCGTCAAAAAACTCCTGGTTTTCCTTCTCAAAATCACCCCAGTGACTCATGGGGTGGTAGGTTCGAAATCTCAGCAGGACCTCAATGGCTCCCGCCACCTTGTCGGGATTATCGCTCTTGAGATACGGAGCAACGAGATCGACAAACTCCTTCCGTCGTGACCAGGCATGGCGCCTCGCCATGCTGACAAACTCGCCCACCTCAGCATCCGGACCGTGCTCCTTGATGTACTGAATCGTGACCTCGACAAGCGTGTCCCAGAATGACTCCCCTGACCGTTCGGCATCGTCAACCTGGCCAGGACCGGCAAAGACTGCCCCGGCCGCCGTCAGGACCATGAGTAAGATCAGCCTGCGTTTCATTCTGTGCGCTCCTTCCCTGCCGTGTCGCTGCCGACCGTTGGTTAGACCGGCCAAGGGCAGCGAAGTTCCCGAAGAGGGCAAGAAGGCAAGTGGGCAGCACGATTACTCACCACAGAGGCCACGGAGGACGCAGAGCCACAATGGGCAATTACCACGGAGAACGCGGTAATCAAGACGAAGAATCACCACAGAGAACACAGAGACCGCGGAGAGCAGGGAGAGCTCGTGAGCGCGCCGCCCGCCCCCGCTTCAAGCCGCGCACGTCGGGGTGTTCGCTCCGGGTGCAGCTTCAGGCGATGGTCAAGTCACAATCCGTGAATCCTACGGCCTGGTAGGATAGCACAAGCAAGGGCCAAGGGCGAGGGATTCTTCACTCCCCCGCCTCTTCCTCCTCGGGCGCCTCATCGGCCGGCGGGGCCTGCCAGATCGTCTGGCCCTTCCTGTCCATGAGTTCCACGACTGGCGAGCCACCCGGGAGCACGCTGAGGCCAAGCCGTGGTCTCTGCCGATAATCAAACAGACCAAGCCCCGCCATGCCCGGTAGGACGTTCAACAAGACACGCCTCTTGCCCTTGCGATCGTACAATTCCAACTTGGATTCGCCCTTTACTGAGCCCAGGGAAACACAACGACGCTCATTATCACCGAAAGTCTCCAAACCGGCCTCCGCGAGCAGAAGGCGATCCTTCTCATCGTGACCTGCGAATTTTAGCGCAACACTCCCTTGACGAGTCCCTAGCTCCGACGCAGTCAAGACAGCCCTCTGTTTTGCGTTCTTGTCAAAAAGCGCCAGGCCGGCCTCACCTTCCGTGACAACGAGCAAGACGCGCGTCGCCTTCCCATCCAGAAGGCCCAGGATCGGCCTGCCGTTCGCGTATCCGAACGTAGCCCGATGCTTCCCCTGCTCATCAAGGAAAACCAAGCTCGCCCCACCCTCCAGCATTGCCAGGCCCGTGGTGTACCTCCCTTTTCCGTCATAAAAAGCAAGGCGTGCTGTGCCTTTGAACACGGAAAGCTCAGCGTGCCGCTTCCCCTTGTCATCCACCACGAGGAACTGCTCCGCCTCCAGCACCCTCGGTGACGGCGTGACCGCTCCCACCAGCAGAATCGCCGCCACCAGAACAAGGACGGCAGCCCCCACAACCTTCAGCCTCCGGTTCTCCCTTGCCAGGGCGCGGCTCCGGCCCTCGACCTTCTCCAACCGTTCCACGACACCCCGTACGTCCTGTGTCTGCCCATTCATGATCCTCTCCTCTTGTTCGTTCGCTCCTGGTGCTGCCGGTGGCGATTCTGGCGATGTGAAGGTCCCTCTGCAGCCCGACCGGGTCACAGGATACCGCGAGGACAGGGATTCCGGCAAGACATCCCTCGTCCTATGCCCGGCCCCGCGGGCCGTTGACGCGGGGCGCGGGTTGCGCCATAGTGTGGTCGAGACAAAGGGAGATTTCACCGCAGAGGGCGCGGAGAACGCGGAGGGGAAAGGACGGATTACGATGGCTGGTGTGTTCGACTACGAGTTGGCCGGGTTCCTGCCGTTCCGGGACGTGGCGGTGTGCAAGCGCGTCCGGGCGATCAAGCGCCAGGACGTCTGCAAGCACCCGAACAAGAACTTCACGATCCGCGTCATCGAGGACGACGCCGCCTTCGCCTTCGCCTACGTCATGCACATCGTGGCCGGCATCAAGCGGGCGCTCGACGAGGGGCGGAAGCACTACGCCGTCATCCTGCCCGCGCCGATGCCCAACTACGCCCTCGTCGCCAAGACGATCAACGACCTCAACATCCCGTGCCACCACGTCCACACGTTCAACATGGACGAGTACGCCGACCAGGACGGCAACACGGCGCCCAGGGACTGGAAGGGCGGCTTCCAGTACTGGATGTACCACGACCTGTTCGACCGCATCCGGCCCGAACTGCGCATGCCGGAAAGCCAGATCCACTTCCCGCTCACGAGCAACGTGAATGACTACACCAAAATGATCGAGGACCTCGGCGGCGCCGACGTCTGCTACGGCGGCATCGGGTGGTGCGGCCACATCGCGTTCTTCGAGCCGCACCTGGGCGAGCCGTTCGTCGGCGACATCGAGGGGTACCTCGAGCAGGGCGCGCGGATCGTGGACCTGCACCCGATCACGATTTGCCAGAACTGCCTCTACGCCGACGCCGGCAGCGCGGGCGACTGGTCCTGGGTGCCGCCGAAGGCCGCGACCATCGGCCCGCGCGACCTGAAGAACTCCAAGCTCGTCAGCTTCTGGAACGCCCTGCGTGCGGGCGAGTCCGTGTGGCAGCGGTTCATCAGCCGGCTGGCCGCCCACGGGCCGGTCACGCCGCTCGTGCCCGCGAGCATCCTCCAAATTCTCAACAGCGAGCTGACGCTCTCGGGCGCCGTCGCCGCCGACTGCTCGACGGAAACCAGCGAGAGAAAGACGGAAATCCAGATTTAGGACTTGCCGACAGGAGTTCGCATGTGACTGAACCGCCCCCCTGCATTCGCCCTGAAAGGGCAGCATATATCAGCCCAGGGCAAGCGGAGTGCCGCCCTGGGTAAAGGGGCCGTGCCACATAGTCAATTACCCTGAAAGGGTTACATGGACAACTCGGACGACCGACGACCCACGAATCGCAACTGCGCCCGCCGTTTATCAAACCCCTTCAGGGTACGGGCGACGTCTTGGGTGCTTGCTTCCCCAGGGTGGCGCTTCGCTGACCCTGGGCTATGTTATTGGGCCCTTTCAGGGCGAGCTGCAGGACCCAAACGGCAACGCGCCGTTTCGAGCACGCGAAACACGGCTTTGGATTATGGCGCTTATTCTCGGCAGACGCCCGGCCGCCGCAGGAGATGCCGATGAAGTTTAGAGAATCCGACTGGAAAAACGTCCGCCGGGCCGCCGAATCCGACGGCGTGGCCCTGATTCCCATGGGCTCGCTCGAGGCCCACGGCCCCCATCTGCCCTGTGGGACAGACAGCTTCCAGATCAGCGAGATCGTTCGCCGCGCCGTCGAGAAGACCGGCCATGCCGAGCGCGTGGTGGTCTATCCTACCATCGAGTACACGCTGACCGACTGGGCCGCGCCATACGCCTCCGCGAGCCTCTCACCCCGGACGCTCATGGACAAGCTCGTCGAGATATTCCGCGCCGCGCACGAGCTGGGCTTCCGCAAGATCGTGTGCACGCAGGGCCACGCCAACCTGCCCGTCGTCCCGATGGCGTTCTGGCAGCTCCGTTACGAAGGGCGGTACGCCCTCTACGTGGACACGCAGCCGTACCTCATGGCCGCCGACGAAGTGGCCAAGCTGACCGGCAGGACCGTGTTGGGCCACGCGGGTATCGCTGAAACCGCCATGATGCTGGCCCTCCGCCCGGATCTGGTGCACACGGACCGCATCGTTGACGGCCCGCCCGACCTGTGGGGTGAGGATTTCCCTTTCCCGTCAATCAAAGGCCGCCCCGGGGCATGTTGCGTGCCGACCATCGAGGCCCTGCCCGACGGCGTCGAGGGCCCCGCCACCCGCGCCACCGCCGAGATGGGCCAGAAGCTCCTCGACCTCTACGCGGGCGCCCTCGCCGAAGTCCTCGTCGAGCTCCTGGCCAAGCTCGTCCCCGAGGAATACCTCCGCCCCTTCACCAAGCCTTCACCAAACCCCTGACCTGATCCCCGGAAGATTTCACCGCAGAGCGCGCAGAGGGCGCAGAGAAGGAATCTTAAGCCTCAAGCGCCTGCCTCAGTCCTCCTCCGTGTTCTCCGTGATCTCCGTGGTGAGATCTCTTCTTCCACGGGTTTCTTGAGGTGCCTGTCGAAGAACGCCTCGACCTTCTTCTCGATCTCGGGGTGGTCGAAGCTGTGACCGGCGCCTTTGACCACCTCGAGCGTGGACTCGACGCCCGCCTTCGTCAGCGCCTCGTGCAGGACTTCCACCTGGCTGACGGGCACGATCGGGTCGCTCCCGCCCTGCACGGTGAGGAAGGGGGGATCGTCCTTGCTCACGTGGGTCACCGGGCTCGCCTGCGCGGCTTTCTCCCTGTTCTCCTCGATCGGCCCGCCGAGCAGCGCCACAACCACCTCCTCGAGCTTACCGCGAGGGCCCTCACCGGAGTCCTTCCCAACGCTGAGAAGATCGGTCGGGCCCCAGTAGTTGCACACGGCCTGGACGCGGCTCGACTGCTCGAGGTTGGCGCCCTCCCCTTCGAGCTCTTTCACGCCGCCGCTCGTGCCGAGCAGCGCAGCGAGATGCCCGCCCGCGGAGCTGCCCGCCACACCGATCCTCTCGGGATCGAGACGATACTTCTCCGCGTTGGCCCGCAGCCAGCGGACGGCCGACTTGCAGTCGTGGATCTGCGCCGGGAACACGGCCTCCTGGCTGAGCCGGTAGCCGACGCTGGCGACGGCGTAGCCCCTCGACGCGTACCCAGCGAGGCGGCACAAGCCTTTGTCGCCGTTGCGCCAACCGCCGCCGTGGAACCAGACGATGACGGGGAGGGGCTCGTTGGGCTCTTCCGCCGGCAGGTACAGGTCGAGGAGCAGCTTTCTCTCACCGGCGCGGTCGTACTCGAGGTCGCGCAGCGCCCTCGGACGCGGCGAGGCCGCTCCACCGGACGGCTGCGCGTCCGAAGACGACGACAGTGACAGCGCCATTCCAGCGGCTGCCGTCAGCAACAGCAGCAGCAGGCTTCCGTGCATTGGGTCCCCCTTACCATTTCTCGTCGTGAACGCGCTTCGCGTCCGGGCCGCGCACGGCCCGGTTCGCGCGCTGCGCACACGAACGGGCCGCCCGGCGCGAACCGGACGGCCGGACGACCGAGTTTCGGCCTGCGTCGTCAGTCGCTTTCGCCGCCGGTGAGCGTGGCCAGATACGCGGCGCCGAGCTTGTCCACGTGCTGCTTGATGTTCTGGAAGGTGTCGAGGTGCTCCTCCTCGTCGGCGAGAAGCTCCTCGAAGACTTGCTTCGACACCTGGTCTTTTTCGGCGGCGCAGGCGTTGGCCGCCTCGTTGTACATCTCCACCGCGCCCTTTTCCAGGCCGATGTCGGTGGCCAGCATCTGCGCGATCTCCTGCCCCTTCTCCACCTCGCCGTCGGGCTTCGTCGTCGGCGTGCCGCTGAGGAACAGGATACGTTCGGCCAGCTTCTCCGCGTGCTTCATCTCCTCAATGGCCACCGTCTTGAGCACCTTGGCCAGCTTGCCGAAGTCGCCGTCCTCGAGCTCATAGTGATGCGCCATGTACTGCAGGATCGCCGTGAGCTCGCTCGCCCGCGCCTTGTTCAACAGCTCTATCACCTTCTTGCTCATCTCGGTTCTCCTTCTCTCATCTTCGATAATCTCTTGCGCGATCCGCAACGCACGGGTCACGCACCCCAACGACGGGACGCAGTATGCCACGCTGGACGGATTCCATCAACAAGATTACGCGTGCGGTACGGGCCCGCGCTTCGATGCGCCCAAACTGTGCAGGCCGGCAGCCTCACCTGGGCGGGTCGCCGAAGTCGGGCACCTCGAGCAACTCGCCGCCCCTGAGCGCCGACGCGTGGGCCATCGCGCCCGGCAGCGCATAGCGCACCGCCTGCCACACATTCGTCCGGGGCAGCCGCCCCCGCGCCACGGAGTCCACGAACTCGTGCACCAGATATGAGTGCGAGCCGCCATGGCCGCCGAGGTCCGCGGCCAGCGCCTCGGGCAGCGGCTCGCGCGCCGCCTCCACGTCCACGTTCTCCCACCCGTCCTTCGTCACCCACTTCGCGCCCGAGACGCCCGACACGAACGAGCCTTCGCTGCCGAAAATGCGGAACCCCTCGCGTGGGACATGGCCGATGCGCCGGCACTCGGCGATGCGCGCCGTCGAGCCGTCGCTCATCCGGTACAGGGCCACCTGGCTGCTCATCGTGTTGCCGAATATCGTCTCCGGCCGCCAGATCTCGTCGTCGGGCACCGTCACACCGAAGGCCGACACGTGCGTCATGCGTGCGCCGGTGATCTCGATGATGCCGGACGTCGAGTGGGTCGGATAGAACATCGGCGGCCCCCCCAGCTTGTCGGGCCCGAACTCTTTGCCCCAACGGTTCCTCGCCACCTCGAGCAACCCGTGCGACCAGTCGTGGAAATACTCTCCCTCGCTGTAGACGAAACGACCGAAGTCGCCGGCCGCCGCGCGCCGGTGGCAGTACATCGTCTCAGGCCGGAAGTACGTCGTCTCTCCAAGCATGTAGGTCAAGCCCGTGCGCTCGACCGCCTCGACCAGCCGCCCGCACTCCTCCACGATCTCCTCGACGCTCACGCCGAACGCGGGCGGCACCGCGCTGTACACGTGCTTGCCCGCCTCCAGCGCCTGGAGGACGTGCTCGAAGTGAAGCCAGGGCTGCGTGATGATCGCGAGCGCGTTCACGTCGGAGCGGCAGACCTCATCGAGACTCCCGTACGTTTCCGAAATGCCGAATTCCTCCGCGCACGCCTTGACGCGATCAGGCACGGCATCGCACAGCGCAAGACGCCCAACTTCGGGATGGTCGCGGAACGGCTGCACGAAGTTCGTACCGAACTGGCCGAGACCCACGAGGCCGACGCTGACTGCCATCGCGGAAACTCCTTCAGGGTCAACGAGTTCCTTGCAGGGTATTCAACCCCACCGCCCCTGTCAAGCCCGGCGGCCCAGCAGGCGAAACCCCGGAACAGGGAAGAAAAAATTTTTGAAAAAAAAGCTTGACCCAGGGGTAGCGATATCGTATTATTCCCCCCGGGAAGGCAGAGGTTGTACCTCCCAAATGTAGAATCCCCCTTATCTCCAGGTGACTTCACACGTCACCGCAGCTTCTGCCTTCTTCCTTTTTTTCTCTCGTGCAGCTACTTGTGGTGTCTTTCCGCCCGAACCGCCCACCCACCAGCAGAACAAATCAGCACATCCTAATGCGAATATGTTCATGGAGTTCATCGGAAAAGCGCACCTCGCAGACTGACCCCAACCGCAACCTCACCTTCTCCCTTGTGTGCGCGAGCCAACGGTTGTAGTTGTAGTAGGAACGGCGGGGACCCCGCATGGGTCTGAAGCAGTAAAGGAAACCGGCAATGAAGCAACCGTGCCACGCACACGCCACGGTCCTCCGCGGCGCCCTCGTCATCCTCGTCTTCGCAGCCCTCACCGGCTCCTTGGCCGCGCTCAGCGGCTGCCGCGGCCGGGCGGGTCTCCCGCGTCAGCGCGAGACGCCCCCGCCCAAGCCTCTCGGGCCCGTCGAGATACAATGGAGCAGTCCCGGCTCCGTCGTCGAGGGCTTCTTCGATGCCAAGAAGCGCGGCGACTGGCGCAAGGCCTTCGGCTGTTGCGACTTCGCCGAGCGCCTCGGCGCCGACGAGGCCAAGAAGATCCGCCAGGAATGGAAGCAAGACGCCGCCGCCTGGCCCGACAGGTACCGCGACTCCACATGGGTCATTCTCGACGAGGTCATCGACAAAGACATCGCCATCGTCTCGGTCGCCCACGTGCAATGGGTCGGCCCGGGCGCCCTCGACGAAAAACGCACGGGCTTCGAAGAGCTGTGCAAGCTCTACGCCGGCCGCTGGAAAATCACCGAGTTCGTCGTCCCGCCCAAGTAGAGGCCGTCAACGCCGTCTCCAAAACCCAAACAACAGAGAGGAGGCCGCACGATGACGAGAATGCCCCCGACGCTCATTGCCTCTGCGTTGTGCCTCGGCCTCGCGACCCTCACGGCCGGGTGCTTCAAGAGCGCACCCGCGCCCGAGAACGGCAAGACCGTCCCGGACTCCGGTCTGGCAAAGGCACAGGACACAGCCCGCCCCGGCCGGGGCGAGAACTTCTTCGAGCAGGACAAGACCAGGCACTTCCCCGTCCGCTTCCTCGACAAAGACATGATCGAGATCCGCGACAAGTGGCAGCCGGACCAGACCGACGAAGAGCTCGGCTACTTCGTCGGCGACGAGCGCTTCGACGACGTCGTCAAGCTCATCGCCCACCTGGACGACCTCGACGACGCCGCTCTCCAGCGCGGCATCCTCCTCGTCCAGGAAAGCAAAGACAAGCGCCCCGGCTGGCAGCAGGCCGTCAAGGAACTCTGTACCTTCGCCGAGTTCCGCAACGTCAACCTCTTCCTGCGCGCCCCGGTGGGCACGGCCTCGCCGGACGAGGGCGGCGAGCACGTGTTCTGGCTCGTCCGCAAAACGCGCACCACGGACCGCAACGGCAGCCCCGACGCCTCCGAACACGAATAGACACGCAGACTGTCCGCCATGTGCTCGTCCTGAGCTGCGATTGCAGGCAAGAGGACTGAGATGAGAAGAACGCCAGCGCTGTATTCTCCTCTATGGTGTTCCCTTGCCGTCAGTCTCATTCTCGCAACGCTTGGGTGCAACAGCGGCTGCTCAAAAACATCCCGGCCTTCGCCCGACAAGGGCACGGACCTCGCCGAACGCGGCAAGACCGTGAGCCTGCCGCTGAAATCGCTCGGCCCAGGCGTCGTCAAGATCTTCGACCCCTCCCAGCCGGGCTCGGAGAATATGCCGTGCGCCCTTCTGGACGAGCGCTTCCCGAGCGCCGCAGAGCTGATCGAGCATCTCGGCACCCTCGACGACGCCTTCTTCGAGCAGGGCTTGCTCCTCGTCCGCGAAAACAAGATGCGACCGCCCTGGGACGGCCCCGTCTTCCCCCATCTGCGCACCTTCGCCATAGACCGGAACGTGGACCTCTTCGTCCTGATGCCCCCGCAAGCGAACGCCGGCTCCGCCGACCACGTCCGATGGTACGTGCGCTCCACGCGGACGCACTACCGATAGTAGCAGCCGCCCCCCGCCGCTCCCTCCGACATGACTTCCCCTCCACTCACCGCAGAGCACGCCGAACAGACACGCCGCCGCCGACTGGCCTAATACGCCTTCGCAAACACCACGCGCTTCTTTGAGGGCTTGCCGGTGACCGGACGCTCGTGCTATTCTGATATGGTTCTCCGTCGAGAACTGCCGGAACCTGGGAACGACCGCGTCTGGGGAGGATGGGAATGCCCGCCGACAAGGAAACCACATGCCCTAGCTGCGGCCTAGCGCTCGACACCCTCGTGCTGGCCATAGCCGTCGCCACGGCACGCTGTCCCGCGTGCGACACGGACATGACAGAGCACGCCCATGTCGCCGGCCGCACCCGGGCGCCCGAATGGCCGTGGGAAGAGGGTCCGCTCCTCGTCATGGAGGAGGCCGAGGCCTACCCCCCGCTCGATGAGTACCACGAAGAAGAAGCCAACGTCCGCTTCCGCTACCCCAGCGGTTGGGTTGTCGAGCGCCGCAAAGACAGGGTCATCATCCGGCCCCCGGACGCAGCGCACATGCCCGAACTCCTCGAAACCTCGGGCTACGCCGTGGCCATCACGTTTGCCACAAGCCGGCCGCACCAGCCGGCGGGCGGGCCGCTCGGGCAACTTCAAGAGTTTGTTGCGACCCGGTTGCTGTTCTTCGCCCAGCGCCACCTGCTCTGGCAAAGGCGCCTGACGCTGCCAGGCGGCCATCCCGCACTGGCCTACTGCCTCGATTACATGGAGCACGGCCACTCGTGCCGCGTGATCGCCGCCGCCGCCGCGCGCGACAACCGCCTCTTCTTCCTCGACGTGGCCGGCCTCCGCCCCGACATCGAAGCCCTCGACCAGACCTGCAAACGGATTGTGACCAGCCTGACGCTGTGAGAGGAACCTGACCTGACCGGAAGCGCCGTGTGCCGCCTAATACGCCTTCGCAAACACGACGCGTTTCTTTGAGGGCTTGCCGGTGACGATGCACGTGCCCTCTTCGGCGGGGGCGTCGAAGGGGATGACGCGGAGGGTGGCCTTGGTCTTTTCCTTGATGACCTCTTCGGCCTCGGCCTCGCCCGACCAGTGGCACCGGGCGAAGCAGCCGGCCTCCATCCGCTCGATGAGCTCGTCGAGGCTGTCAATCGTCACCGTGTTCTCCTCGCGGAACGTGAGCGCCCGCTGGTAGATGCCGTGCTGGATCTGGTCGAGCACCGCCGGCACGTGGCTCGGGACGAAGTTCCGGTTGATGGGCTCTTTCTCGCCGGTATCGCGCCGCACGTACACCACCTGGTTCCGCTCGAGGTCCTTCGGGCCGATCTCGATGCGGATCGGCACGCCCTTGAGCTCCCACTCGTTGAACTTCCAGCCCGGCGTGTGCTCGTCGCGGTCGTCCACCTTGACGGCAACGCCCGGGCCGATCGCCTCCTTGATCTTCACGGCGTTGGCGACCACCTTGGCCCGCATGTCCGGGTCGCGATAGATCGGCACGATCACCACGCTCACCGGCGCGATCTTCGGCGGCAGCACGAGGCCCTTGTCGTCGCCGTGCGCCATCACGAGCGCGCCGACCAGCCGCGTGCTCACGCCCCAGCTCGTCTGCCACACGTAGTCGAGCCTGCCCTGCCGGGTCTGGAAGCTCACCTCGAACGGCTTCGAGAAATTCTGGCCGAGGTTGTGCGACGTGCCGCACTGCAGCGCCCGCCTGTCCTGCATCATGGCTTCGATCGTGTAGGTGCTCACCGCGCCGGCAAAGCGCTCGCTCTCGCTCTTCTCGCCCACCAGCACCGGGATCGCCAGCACGTCCTCGACGAAGCGGCGGTACACCTCGAGCATGCGCAGCGTCTCTTCCTGCGCCTCCTCGGCCGTGGCGTGCGCCGTGTGTCCCTCCTGCCACAGAAACTCCGTCGTGCGAAGGAACAGCCGCGTCCGCATCTCCCAGCGCACCACGTTGGCCCACTGGTTGATCAGCAGCGGCAGGTCGCGGTAGGAATGGATCCACTTGGCGAACATGCTGTACATGATCGTCTCGGACGTCGGGCGCACGTAGAGCGCCTCCTCGAGCGCGCTGCCGCCTCCGTGGGTCACCACCGCGCACTCCGGCGCGAAGCCCTCGACGTGGTCGGCCTCCTTCCTCAAAAAACTCTCCGGGATGAAGAGCGGGAAGTACGCGTTCTGATGGCCGGTCGCCTTGATCTCCGCATCGAGCGTGCGCTGGATCGTCTCCCAGATCGCGTAGCCGTAAGGCCGGATGATCATGCACCCCTTGACCGGCGAGTAATCGGCCATCTCCGCGCGCAGCACCACGTCCGTGTACCAGCGCGAGTAATCTTCCGAGCGTGTCGTGATCCCTTTCATGCCGCGGCCCCTGCTCTCAACCCGTCTCGTGTTTCAGAATGCGTGCCGCTCGATCGCCTCGGCGACGCCGTCGTGGTCCTTGTCCGCCGCCACCCAGTCGGCGGCCTCGCGCACCGGCCCCACCGCGTTGCCCATCGCCACGCCGAGCCCTGCGCCCCGGATCATGGCGAGATCGTTCAGGTCGTCGCCGATCGCCATGATGCGTTGGGCCGGGATGCTATAGGAGCGGGCGAGGAATTGCAAGGCCCGCCACTTCGACGCCTCGTGCGGCAGCACCTCGAGCGTGCTGCCCCGATACTTCGTGTTGCGGATCATGAAGACATGCGCGATGCCCGGCGTCGCCTCAGCAAGCGGCCCCTCGATCTCTGCGAGGCGTTCACCCTCGTGCTGGATACAGCACTGGATAATCCGCTCCGTCGGCAGCGCATCGAGTGTCTCGACGGCACGCAGCATGTCCGGATTCCAGTTGACGTACTCCATGTGGTACTCGTTGGCCCCCTCCACGACGTCGGTGCAGTACTCGTACTCCGGGTACTCGTCCACCATGACCAGCACGGGCAACTGCGGCGCGATCCGCCTCACGGCCTCGATGCAGCGCGTGTAATCCGCCACGCTGAAAAAGCTCGAGTACACGGTCGTGCCCGTGGCGATTTCCTTCGCCACCACCCCGTTGTTCACCACAATGTGGTCGGCGAACGACACCCCGTCGAGCACCTCCATCGCCGACGAGAAACGCCGCCCCGTGCAGACGACGATCTCGACGCCCTCGCGATGGGCTTTGTCGAGCGCCGCACGTGTCCTCGGCGTGACCCGCCCCTCGCTCGACAGCAGCGTCGCGTCCAGATCAACCGCAATCAAATCGAACTTCATGGAGTTCTCTTAGCCACAGATTTCGCAGATGCGCACAGACAAGATGCTCATCGCCGCCGGCCCATGGCCGGCGGCGCTGATCTGCGTCACTCTGTGAGCTCTGTGGCTCTCTCTTTCTTTATCCCGCAAAGGTCTCGCCGGTGAGCCGTTCGTACGCCTCGACGTACCGGGCGCGCGTCCCGGCGATCACCTCGGCGGGCAGCGTCGGCGCCGGCGGCGTCTTGTCCCAGTCGAGCGTCTCGAGGTAGTCACGCACGTACTGCTTGTCGAAGCTCGGCTGGATGTGGCCCGGCTCCCATTCATCCACCGGCCAGAACCGCGACGAATCCGGCGTGAGCACCTCGTCAATGAGGATGAGCTCGCCGTCGCGCAGGCCGAACTCGAACTTCGTGTCCGCCAGAATGATGCCGCGCTCCCGCGCATAGTCGCGCGCCGTCGTGTAGAGCCCGAGGCTCGTCGCCACCAGCCCCTCGCCGAGCTCCTCGCCCGCGCTTGCCTTCATCTGGGCCTGCGTGATGTTCTCGTCGTGGCCGCTCTCCGCCTTCGTCGCCGGCGTGAAGATCGGCTCGGGCAGCTCGGAACCAAGCGTGAGTCCTTCCGGCAGCCCGATCCCGCACACGCTCTGCGACTGCTGGTACTCCTTCCATCCGCTGCCCGCCAGGTAGCCGCGCACGACGCACTCGATCGGCACGACCTCCGCCTTCACCCCGATCATCGAGCGCCCGGCCAGCAGCTCGCGGTGCGCGCGCAGCGGCTCGGGGAACTCGTCCACGTCGCCCGTGACGACGTGGTTCGTGCAGATCCCGGCGAGAAAGTCGAACCAGAACAGCGAAATCTGCGTGAGCACCTTGCCCTTGTCCGGGATCGGGTCCGGTAGAATGCAGTCGAACGCCGACAGCCGGTCCGTCGCGACGAACAGCAGTGTGTCGCCCAGGTCGAACACCTCGCGCACCTTGCCGCTCTTGAACTTCGTGACGTCCGGGAGCTCGACCGTGTTCATGCCTCCGCTCATCGTCTCCTCCCCTACCTGTTTGAAACCCCTGCGCCCTGCAACATCTCGCGCGCCAGCGCCCGCGTGCGCGCGGCCGCCGAGTCGCCGCCGAGCATCCGCGCTAGCTCCTCGACGCGCTCGTCCTTACCGAGCTGGTTGATTCTCGTCACCGTGCGCTTCTTGTCAACCTCCTTGAACACGGCCAGGTGCGTGGCCGCGTCGCACGCCACCTGCGCCAGGTGCGTGATGCACAGCACCTGGTGCGACCCCGCCAGCGCGCGCAGCTTCTCCCCGACGATCGGCGCCGTCCGGCCGCCGATGTTCACGTCAATCTCGTCGAAAATCAGCACCGGCACCCGGTCGCTCGCCGCGAGCACGCTCTTGATCGCCAGCATCGTGCGCGAAATCTCGCCGCTCGACGCGATTTGCCGCAGGCCTTTCATCTCCTCGCCAAGGTTGGGCGAGATCGAAAACTCCACCTCGTCGCTGCCCGTCGGCCCGGGCTCGCGCGCGGCGAACCGCACGTCGAACCGCCCGTTCGACATCCCGAGCTCGCGGAGGTTGCGCTGCACGGCCGACGCGAGCCGCTTCGCCGCCTTCTTGCGTTCCCTCGAGAGCGCGCCCGCCTGCGCCCGCAGCTTCGAGTCCAGCTCCGCGATCTCCGCCTCGAGCCGAGCGAGCTCCTCGTCGCGGTGCGTGATCTTCCGCACCTCGGCCTCACGGCCCGCGCAGAACGCCAAAACCTCCTCGATCGTTCGGCCGTACTTACGCTTGAGCGTCGCAATCAGATTCAGCCGCTCCTCGATGGCCTCGAGCCGCGCGGGGTCGAACTCGATCTCGTCGCGCCGCGCACGCGCCGCCGCGGCCACGTCCTCGATGCTCGCGATCCCCTCACCAAGCTGCTCGAACCGGTCCGTTATGCTGTCCCAGGTGCATTGCTCCGCGAAGCGCCTTGCTCTGCGCCCCAGCTCGTCCACTTCGCCGCTGCCGGCCAACTCCACAGCCTTCGTGATGACGTCGTCAG
>Ga0180432_10001265_pt1 | contig 40263 bp, 30 predicted proteins | sample SS_ome_10_FD_132414 | JGI IMG/M metagenome (GOLD analysis project Ga0180432, IMG submission 132414) | Hypersaline lake sediment archaeal communities from the Salton Sea, California, USA - SS_1_MS_2 metaG | ecosystem: Environmental > Aquatic > Non-marine Saline and Alkaline > Hypersaline >... | reverse complement strand
TCAACCGCTTGGTCAACTCGGCAATGAGGTCCGCTGAGGCATCCATCCCTCATTTTCTAAGGGTGTCAAGAAGAAAGCGCAAGTTGAAAATAAATTCTTTTTTCCCGCCCCTGTCAGGCTAAACACGTACGCAGTGCCTGCGATACCTATGTCCACGCCTGTCCGACACCTCCAGGGAGCCACGGGACGGTATCTCCGAGACCCTCCAGATCATCAGGTGGGCCCGAGACCCGCCTTCAGACATGGATCGCCTCCCTTGGCCGTCGGCGCCAGTCGGCGTCAGGCTTCACGCGCTCTGGCAGCTCAAGTGCCCATCCCCCTGCCCTAGCCTGGGATTCCAATACCCGTGCCGCCCGTGGGAGCCGCCCGAAGGGCGGCGGTCGCCGCAGGCGACCCACGGGCGGCCGTGTGCGGCCGCAGGCCGCACTGATTCTGACCGCCAGGATGCTGATGGCCATGGGCACAGGTCTACATGGTCATGCGGCTGTGCTGCCGAGCGGCCGAGCCCGGCCGAGCGGATGCGAGGCCGGTATTGACACTCAACACCTCGCCCACCGCACACGGGCAGGGACGAATGGTGCGGCGCAGCCGAAGCATTCGGGCCCGCCGCTGTGCGGCGGGCAGGCAGCCCTGCGGGCTTGCCTGGGTGCATCTTCAATAGCGAAGAAACGGCTGATACGCATGTGCAGGCGCTTTTTTCTATCAAAAACATTGTGGTTCTCTTCCGGCACTCCGGACGAAAACCCCGGACGCATGCCATCTCTGGGGTTCTCCGAGAACCTCTGACACGCCGCTTGATTCGGTACTTCCACCGCCAATCAGGAGAAAACGATGACGACCAAAACAACAACCAAACGCATCTACGATGGCAAGATCCTGCGCAACCTCGCACTTCATCCGGGAATCCTCTCGCCGATGCGGGCGTTGCTGATCTACATGATCGCTGCCAGCCATAACAGGCCGTTCACGTACTCAGCCACCGCGACGATCTTGAAGCGTGCCGGGATCGGCAAAGCACAGTACTATCCCCTGATGAAGCGCCTGGAGGAGTTGGGCGTCATTCACCGCGTGACGGTCGGATGGGGCAGGACCATCGGGACCATTGTCTTCGTCAACAAGCGCCACGGCCTGTTGTGCAGGCGAAGAGGCAAGCTGGCGCCGCAGATCTTTCGTATCGATCGGGGCGACGCCGGGAAGGCCGTCCGGGCCTTACTGACATACCGTCGGAAATCACCGAAAGGCGGGGTCAGTCTGGATAAACGCACGGAGCGTAAGATCGTCGCACGCTGCCTTAAGGCCTTGCGGAAGCGCGGCATGGTCCGAGGTGGGCGCACTCGGTGAACGAGCGAAGAGGCAGCGTCATGGCCGCGAGCGAGAATCCCGACAGACAGCACACTGAAGCCGCAGGATCCCCGCTGCTCATCACCGTGGGCGCCGTGGCGGAAATGCTCGGGGTGAGCATCAACACCGTCTGGACCATGGACAGCACCGGCAGGATCCCGTCGCCGATTCGTCTCGGTCGGCGATGCACGCGGTGGCGCCGGAACGAAATCGAATCATGGGTCGCGGTAGGTTGCCCGTCGCGCGACAGGTGGGAAGGAATGTCCGGCCGATAGGCCGAGAAAGGTGAATTGACATGGCACAAATGCCCCTCGAATGGCCCCTGGAAGACCCTGAGGAAGGTGACAGGATGTACGAACGCCGTGAGTGGACCCTGGAGGACCTCCAAGAGAACTCTAGGGTCAATGAAGAATGGCCGGACGTAGTCGACAAGCCTGACCCGACGGAAGCCGATTGGGCGAGGTTTGGTGCGTACATGGAGGGCTTCATGGAGGATCGGTGGTAGGGGCAATTGCCATCGAACCCCTCGCGCCACACGGTCGGGCAAGTAGCCCATCCGGAAATGATACAGACGCTATGCACTTGCGAAAGCGGACATATCGAGACAAGCGGACAGGAAAGAAGAAGACCTGCCGCAACTGGTATGTAGTCGTCCGTGACCATCACCATCTCCGCGTCGCGGTCCCTGCCTTCACCGACAAGAAGGCTAGCGAAGAGTTCGGGCGAAAGCTCGAACGCCTGGTGGCTCTGAAGATCACCAGGGAGCCACTCGACGCCGTCATGGTGAAATGGCTGGACGGGTTGCCTGCGTCAATCCTGGCCCGGTTGGGCAAGATCGGGCTGGTCGATCAGGTTCGCCTCGCCCGCACCAAGCCGCTGTCTGGACATCTGGCCGACTGGGAGGCGTGGCTTGTTGCCAAGGGCGTCAGTCAGGCGGAGATCAAGCTGAAAACTGCCCGGGTCAAGCGTGTTGTCAAAGGCTGCGGATTCCATGCCTTCGCCGATATCAAAGCCGGGAGAGTAGCCGACTATCTCGTTGCACTTCGGAATGACGGGCTCGGCATTTCCCGGCAGACCTCGAATCACTACTTGAGAGCGATCAAGCAGTTCACGCGATGGATGCGTCGCGAACAACGCACCGGCGAGGATCCCCTGGAGTTCATGTCCGGTCTGAATGTCCGCGTCGATATAAGGCGCGCCCGGCGCGCCTTGACGCCCGACGAATGTCGGCGTCTGCTCGCCACAGCCGCTGCCGGGCCCCGTCGCCGGAGCATGGACGGCCCCGAGCGAAGCCTGCTGTACCGGCTGGCCCTGGAGACGGGCTTGAGAGCCTCCGAGTTGAAAAGCCTGACCCGGGCCGACTTCGACCTGGGCGCCGAGCATCCAACGGTCACTGTCCGGGCGGCGTACACCAAGAATCGCCGAGAGGACACACTGCCGCTGAAGCCACAGACGGCCTTGCTGCTGAGACGACACCTGTTCAGTAAGCTGCCGCAAGCGAAGGCGTTCTCGATTCCCGAGAGCAGCCGCACGGCCCGGATGCTCCGGCTCGACCTTGCCGACGCCAACATCCCGTACCGCGACAATGCTGGTCGTGTCGTAGACTTCCACGCCCTTCGGCACACGTTCATCTCAAACCTGGCCGCCGGGGGCGTGAACCCCAAGGTCGCCCAGACGCTCGCGAGGCACTCGGACATCCGGCTGACGCTCGACCGATACGCTCACGTATTCTCCGAACAGCAGATCGCTGCCATCAACAGCCTGCCCGACCTCTCGGGCGACTCAAGGGCTGGCAGGGCCTGACACGACTGACGTTCCAACTGACGCCCGGACTGACGCTGACTGACGCTCAGGCTGACCCCCGACATGCGGGCTAACATGGGCATCCTCGAACTACGTTGGACGAAGTAGCGGCGGCTCCGAAATGCGTCAGACCCCTGTTTCGACGGGATCTGGTGCACCTTAACCCATCGAAACAGGGGCCTTATCACAACCACGCGCGGCAGGATTCGAACCTGCAACCTCCGGTTCCGTAGACCGGTGCTCTATCCAATTGAGCTACGCGCGCTGAACCATGGTACTTGTACGGCAGCGCAGGGGGGTCAGTCAAGGGGTTTTCACGCCGGTGATCCGGGTCGGGTGGGTGTAGACGTTGGCGCGGGGCGGGCGGACGAAGCCGCAGAGGGTGATATTCCATCGTTCGGCGGCCTCGATGGCGAACGACGACGGGGCCGAGACGGCGGCGATGATCTCGATGCCGGCCCGGGCGGCCTTGGCGACCATCTCGAAGCTCGCCCGTCCGGACAAGGCCGCGACGCAGCCAGCCGGGGACCGGCCGGCCAGCAGGCACGTGCCGATGGCCTTGTCCATCGCGGTATGGCGGCCGATGTCCTCGCCCCCGGCCACCATGTGCCCTTCGGCGTCGAACAAGGCTGCCGCGTGAGAGGCGCCGGTGGCGCGGTAGAGTCCCTGTATCTCCTCGAGCCGCTGCGGCAAGGCCAGCAGCGCCTCGCGCGTGATGCGGGTGGTCGTGCGGCACGGCTCGGTACGCTCGAGCAGCGCCTCGATGGTCCGCCGGCCGCACATGCCGCACGACGTGGCGATGATCATGTTCCGCCGCGTCGAGGCGGCGGCGGGGTCCTCGACCTCCAGGGCGACCACGTTCGGGTCGTCCTTTCCGACGGCGAGCGCCACCACGTCATCGGCGGAGTCGATGATGCCTTCGGCGAAGGCGAACCCGACGGCCATCGCCTCGACGTCGGTGGGCGTGCACATCAGCGTGAAGCTGCCCAGGTCCTTGACGAGGAGGGTGACGGTGTGCTCGAGCACGACAAGGTCGTCGGCCTGGCTCGACGCGGCACCGTCAATCGAGCGGACCTGTACGGTCCGCGTGGCGGCCGCCACGTCCGGCGGCAAGGCTTCGGAGGCGTTCATCCGGTCTTTCCTTTGTGCCGTCAATGCGTGTCCAGGCTGTGCAGCGTGCCGATGATGTGCTCGAGGGTGACGAGGATCTCGGCGAGGTACTCCTCGACCGCCCGAACGCTCCCGGGCAGGGCGTAGATCTGCGTGGTCCCGGCCACGCCGGTGACGGATCGGCTCAGCAGGGCAGCGGGGTTGTCGGCGGCGAACTTCAGGCGAATGTGGTCCATGATCCCGGGCAGGGTCTTCCGGCAGACGCCTTCGACGACCTCCGGCGTGATGTCCCTGGGCCCGACCCCCGTGCCCCCGAGCGTGAAGACCACGTCCAGGCCGTCATCGACGGCGGCGGTGAGTTCGGCTCGCAGGCGTTCGGCGTCGTCAGGTATCAGCAGGCCGTCGATCTGCTCGTGCCAGCGCCTGGGGGCGAAGAACTCGGCCAGGATCTGCCTGGCGCGGGGCCCGGAGCGGTCTTCATACTCGCCGGCCGACGCGCGGTCGCTGAGGGTGATCGTCCGCACGCGCAGCGGACGCGGGATGTGCTCGATGGCGTCTCCCGGCGCGGCGGTGCCCGGCGAGACGACGCGGAAGAAGACGCCCTGCTTGGGCATGACGCAGTTGCCGACCTCCTGGTAGATCGCGCAGTTATCGCCGTGGCATTTCTTGCCGATCTGCGTCAACTCCAGTTCGACGGCGCCGATGCGGAACCTGTCGAGGATGGCCGCCGTTTCCAGACCGATGCCGCGCGTCGTGATGTTCTCGGCGAACTCGCCGGGCTTGGTCGGCCGCGACGTGGCGGCGACGAACTCGTCGATCGTCTCCTGGCCGAGCATGCTGATCTGGCGATGCCACGTCCCGGCGTGGGCGTCGCCCACGATCCCGCGATCGTCGAACGTCGCCTGCGGCACGGGTGTCTTGATCGTGCCCACCTCCGTCGAGACGTTCAGCGATATGACCTTTCCACTAGTCGACATCTTCCTTCACCTTCTCTACGAGGTACACCTCGCCGATCTGCATCTGCTTGTCGACGGCCTTGCACATGTCGTAGACGGTCAGCAGGGCGACGGCGACGGCGGTGAGGGCTTCCATCTCGACGCCGGTGCGTCCGACGCAGCAGACGTCGGCCCGGGCCCGCACGCCGGTGTCGGTCAGTTCGAGGTCCACGTCGATGCGGTCCAGCGTCAGCGGGTGGCACAGCGGGACGAGTTCGGCGGTTCTCTTGGCGGCCTGGATTCCCGCGATCTGCGCCACGGTCAGGACGTCGCCCTTTTTCATCTGGTTGTCGCGGATGAGCGCGCGGGTGTTCTCGGCCAGGGCAATCTGCCCTTGTGCGACGGCCCGTCGCCGCTGCGGCGTCTTGGGCCCGACGTCGACCATTTTCGCGCGGCCGGCCTCGTCCGTGTGTGACAGTTCGTCCATGGCTCAGCCTCCGATCCCGTGCATCCAGTTGTGGGAACAGGGTCCGCCGGCTTCGGGCTTGGCGTCGACGGCCCGGCGGATGGCCTCGGCCGGACCGAGCGCCCGCACGTCGAACGCGATGTCCGAGAACAGGCACGGGCGGATGCGTCCGTCGGCGGACAGTCGCAGGCGGTTGCACCGGGGGCAGTCCCCGCCGGTGCCGCCCTCGACGACCGAGAAGCGCCCGGTCTCGAAGTCCATCAGCCGGATGGCACGCACTTGACAGCCCTTCTCGCGGCCGTACGCACGGACACGTTCCATGTCGCCGTTGCACGGTCCGACGACGCAGTTGAGCTTGATGGGGGTGAGCCCTGCGCGGCGTGCGGCGTCGATACCGGCCAGCACGGCCCCCACGTCCCCGCCGCGGGTCAGTTCGGCGTAGCGCGCGGGGTCGGTCGTGTCGAGGCTGACGTTCACGCGATGCAGTCCCGCGCGGGCGAGGTCCTCGGCGAAGCGGGCCAGCAGAATCCCGTTGGTCGTCATCGCGAGGTCCGTGATGCCGTCGATCTCCGCGAGCATCTCGACCAGCGTGACGACGCCGCGCCTGACGAGCGGTTCGCCCCCGGTCAGGCGGATCTTGGTCACGCCCATGCCGACGGCACACCGGGTAACCTCCGCGATCTCCTCGAACCTCAGGACGTCGTCGTGGGCGAGCATGACCACGCCGTCTTCGGGCATGCAGTACAGGCACCGCAGGTTGCAGCGGTCGGTCACGGAGATCCGCAGGTAGGAGATAGTGCGCCCGAAACGGTCGGTCATTGCACGCTGCTCCCGACGGGCATGAAGGTGACGATCTGCCCGGCGTTATAGGCGTTGACGCCTCGCGGCATGATGAAGAACCCGTCGGCCTGCATCATGGCCAGGAGGTGCCCCGAGCCGTGGTATGTCACCGGCTCGACGGTGCCGGCCTCGGTGAGCCTGCACGGCACGTATTCGAGCCGCTCGGTCTTTCTTCGGGAGTGATCGCGCCCGAGGGGAATGCCGATCTCCCGCGTCCGGTCCATGCCGCTGATCAGTTCCGCCGAACGCAGCACGAACAGGTGGAACATCAGGTAGGCCGAGACCGGGTTCCCGGGCAGGCCGAAGACGGCCTTGCCCGGCGCCGAGGCGAAGGTGAGGGGTCGGCCCGGCTTGACGGCCACCCTGATGAAGTGCACGTGCAGGGACAGCACGTTCATCGCGTCGCCGACGAAGTCGTAGTCCCCGACGCACACGCCCCCGCTGAGGACGACGATGTCCGCCGCGGCCAGGGCGTCGCGGAGGCACGCCACGGTGTCGTCCAGGTTGTCCGGCGCGGTGGCGACAGAGACGACGTCAAAGGCGAACTTCGCTCCCAGCGCCGCCAGCATCGGACCGTTGGCGTTCATGATCTTCCCGGGGGCGATTCTCTCCGGCGAGTCGACCAGCTCGTCCCCGGTCGAGACGATCGCCAGCCGGACCCGCTCGGCCACGCTGACGGCCGTGATGCCGCACGCGATCAGGTTGGCGATCTCGATCGGGCCCAGCCGAACCCCCGCCGGGAGAATCACGTCGCCGGTGCGGACGTCCTCGCCGTGCCGGCAGATGTTATTGTCCCTGTCCGCCTTCAGGACGGTCACGACGCGGTCTTCTTCGCGCGTGTCCTCCACGCGGATGACCTTGACGGCTCCCTCGGGCACCGGCGCGCCGGTCATGACCTTGACGGCCTGTCCGGATCCCAGCGGGGCGGGGGGGTCGCAGCCGGCCTGGGCGGTCGGGCCCACGACGTCGAATCGGGCGAGTTCCTCGCCGGCGGGAATCGCGTAGCCGTCCATCGCGGCCTTGTTGAACGGGGGCAAGTCCAGGCGGGCGAGCTGGTCTTCGGCGGTGATTCGCCCGCCGGCCTGTGCCACGGGCAGGATTTCGGTGCCGACTGTCATCTCGCCGACCATCCGGCGAACGACGGCCAGCGCCTCGTCGTGCGGGACCATGCGGCCGTGATCAGGCATCCTCGTCCTCCGGTGCGTGGAAGAGTTCGTCGAATCGTCCTCGCGCGAAGTCGGCCACCTCGCGGTCCAGGCGGGCGAAGACGTTCAGCATGTGCCGCCCGGCCCCCGAGAGCGCCGACCCGCCCCCGCGCGCCCCCCCGGTGCGGCGGTTGACCAGCGCCTGGCCGAGGTGGTCTTCGGCGGTCCGGATCAGGTCCCACGCACGTCGGTAGCTGATGTGAACGGCCTTGGCGGCGGCGGTAAGCGAGCCGCAGCGGTCGATGCTCGCCAACAGTCTGGCCAGCCCCCCGCCGAACACGTGCTCATCGTCCAACTCGAACCAGACCTTGGTTCGGACGGCGGCGGCGGGCCCGAAAAGGTAGCGTTTCTGCTCGACGAGGATTCGGCAGACCTCGCTGCGGAGGGACGCGTCGGGCAGCTTCTCGGCCAGCGCGCCGGCCCAGTCGCCGGGGTCCGCGTCGTGGCAGATGCGGATGTCCGCCGCGGTGTGCAGTCCCTGCGCGTCGCCGCGGAAGTCCGTCCGCCCGTCCATGCCGTCGATGAAGACCGTCACGTCGCCCCGGCGGCGGCGGGCATAGGCGTTGGACTCGATCACCAGGTGCCCCGAGGCGTCCCGGTGCGAGGCGACAAACCGCTCGAGGGCCGCCAGGTCTCGGAAGAAATGGGGGGTCTTTCCCGCGCGCGGCCTGCCGTGGCCGCACTTGGCATGGATGGCCGACGGCAGGGCGGCGCAGAGCTTCTCGGCGACGATGGTTTTTCCCACGCCGCTGCCGGCCCCGCAAATTGTCCAGACGGTGCTCATACGTTCGGGTCGGGTCTGAGCCCGGGCCGTCGGCTAGCCGAAGCAGCCCAACTCACACTCGCGGATCTTCACGTCCAAGTGGGTTAGCAGTTTGCCGATGTCTCGCCCGGGGAGGGACAGTCGCTTGGCCAGCGCGCGGGCCCGGGGACACGAAATCCATCCACCGGCGTATACCGTCTCGAGGTCGCTTTCCTGCCTCTCCGGGCCGGAGGGAACCACCTTCAGGATCCCCGACTGATCGGTCACGACCGACAGGTCGATGGACTTGGCCGAGCAGAAACCGTTCAGATCGTTGGCCATGTCGGTCGGGGCGTCAATGCTGGTTGTCATAAGTCTTTACCTTCTAAGGCTTTCCATTGATCCAAGTCGTTCGGCGTATTGAGATTGGCAAACGCCGCTTCGTCGTCGAAGTGGACGGTTGCCGCGCCCAGGTCGCACCAAGCTGCGCTGACGCCCAGCAGGCCGCGATCGATCCGCGCCGCGACTCGTGGCAGGGCGTCGTTATGCACAACACAGCATAACGCCTGGCAGAAGCCTTTTCCAGTCTCCGCAACGAGAATATGCGCCCGCCCGCCATGAAACGCCGCGATCAGTGCCGAGATCTCCGTGGCCGTGATTCGCGGCAGGTCGCAAGGCAGGAAGGCCACGGCGTCGAAGGGCTCACCCGGGCGAGTGGACCACGTCAGGGCCGCCTCGATGCCTGCAAGCGGACCGAGACCCGGTCGGATGTCCGGCACGATGGTCACGCCGAGGTGTTCGTAGGGGCCCCGGTCGTTGGCCACGAGGATGGCCTCGTCGATGCCGGCTGCGGCGAACTCGTCCAGCAGGCGCCGGATCACGGTCCGCCCGTCGGGTGTCGGGATCATGCCCTTGATGAGCCCGTCCATGCGGGTGGCCCGTCCGCCGGCCAGAATCGCGCCGAGGATTCGATTGCGTCCAGGGGGTCCGGTCATCACAGAAGGCGGATTCTACGCCGCCGCCGCACTCGTCACAAGGGAACGACGGCTTGCAGCATGGCGCGCAGGGGCGTATCGTACACACGCACATGAGCGAGCCTCCGGAACATCCCGAGACGCAGGGACAATGCCCTTTCTGCACCGAGGCGGCTTCCAGCGAGCACGTGGTAGCCGAGTTCGGCACGGTGGTGGCGATTGCGGACCTGGCCCCGGTGGCCGAGGGACACCTGCTGATCATCACGCGTCGGCACACGGAGGACCTGTTCTCCATGACCGCGCAGGAGCAGGCCGACGCGATGACTCTGGCGGGAATGCTCCGCCGGCGGGCCCTGGCTGGCGACCCGGGCGTCACGGGCTTCACCGTCGGCGCCAACTGCGGGTCCTCGGCCGGTCAGCAGGTGATGCACGCGCACATCCACTTTATTCCCCGCCGAGGCGACACGCCGATCAAAGGCGCGATCCGGAACAAGATGGCGTATTGAACGGCAGGGTGTAAGGGATAAGGCATTGTAAATTGAAAAATTTCAATTTGCTATTTTCAATTCTCAATGCCGTTCGGCCTGCCGTTAAGCAAGGCCCAGGGCCGCCAGCTTCTCCGCTGTCGGCACGCCGTTTTCGTCCCAGCCCCGCTCCCTGTAGTACTCCGGCAGCAGGTCGGCCAGGCGGTGAACGGCGCCCTCGGCGGGGCCCTCGGGGATCGGCTCGGTCAGCAGGCGCTTGGGCAGCGTATCCTGGCTGGCATCGATGCCGGCGTCGAGGTTGAACTTTCGCTCGAGGTTCCATATCCGGTCACCGGTGGTCAGCAGGTCGTCCAGCGTCCAGTCCGTGCCGACGATCGTGCCGTACATGTCAACGTAGTCGGGCGGGCTGAGGGCGAAGGCGGTAAACAGGCAGATGCCGAGCGAGTCGATGACGGCAGTGACGTTCTGGGCGCCGGCGGCCAGGGCCGCCTTGCCGTCCAGCGTCATCGGATCCACCTTCTCCGGAATGCCGAGGATCTCCGGGGAGATCATGTACCCGCGGACGTGGCAGCCGCCGCGGTTGGACGTGGCGTACTCCAGGCCCTGGCCCTGGATGCCGCGAGGATCGTACGCCGGCATCTCCAGCTTCTTGACCGACATCGACAGTTCCGGCGCGCCGTACAGTTCGGCCAGGCGGGCCGAGCCCAGCGCCAGCTTGGCCCCGAACCCTTCGGCGGCGCCCATCTTCTGCGTCCACGCCGCGATCGCCTCGCCCGAACCGAACTCCAGCGCCGGGCCGTCGATGTCCTCCGGCGGGACCAGGCCCTTCTGCACCAGTTCCATCGCGCAGGCAATGGTCGTCCCGGCGCTGATGGTGTCCAGGCCGTACTCGTTACAGTGCTTGTTGGCCTTGATGACCGACGGCATGTCGCTGACGCCGCAGTCTGCGGTGAAGGCCCACAGCGTTTCGTACTCGGGCCCGCCGCCCTCGACGCCGTCGGCCTCGCAGTACCGCCCGCACCCGATCGGGCAGCGGTAGCAGACGTCCTTGCCCTTGAGGTACTGCTCGGTGAGGACTTCGCCGGAGACTTTCTCGGCCTCGTCGAACGTCGCCTGCTGGAAGTTCCGCGTGGGATAGACTCCCGCGGCGTTGATGACGTTGACCAGGACGGCCGTGCCGTGTGTCGGCAGCCCGCCCCCGGTCACGCCGTTCTCCTTCAGCGTCGTCAGCAGGCTCTTGACCAGTTCCTTGGTCTTCTCGACGTCGGCGGGGGGGACCTTGCCCGAGCCTCGCACGACGACGGCCTTGAGCTTCTTCGAGCCCATGACGGCCCCGACGCCGCTTCGCCCGGCTGCCCGGTAGCGGTCGTTCATGATGCAGGCGATCATGCTGAGCTTCTCCCCGGCCGGGCCGATCTGGAGCACGCGGGCCTTCGGGTCGCCGAACTCTTCCAGGATCTCGTCGTGGACCTCGCCGGTGGTCTTGCCCCAGTATGTCGTCGCGTCGCAGATCTCGACCTTGTCGTCGCGGATGGCGATATAGACGGGCTTGTCGCTCTGGCCCTCGACGATCAGCATGTCGTAACCGGCGAACTTCAGCTCCGGGCCCCAGAACCCGCCGGAGTTGCTGCACGCGATCGTCCCGCTCAACGGGCTCTTCGTGATCGCCATGTACCGCGACGACGTCGGCGCCGGAGAGCCGGTCAGAGGCCCCGTCGCCAGGATCAGCTTGTTGTCCGGGCCGATCGGGTCGCAGTCGGCGGGCACTTCCTTTGCGATGTAGTACGTGCCGAGCCCGCGGCCCCCGACGAAGTCCTTGGCGATCTTCGGGTCGATCGGCTCTTTGGAGATCTCGCCGGTCGAGAGATTAACGCGAAGCAGTTGCCCACAGTATCCGTTCATCGCATGGCTCCAGAAAGTTGTACCGCGAGGATGTCTGTCAGATGATCGCACAGAGGCCGCCCGCGACCGCCGCCGGCGCCTGGTCCGGCGGTAGTGTGCCATCGTCCCGGCGGCGTTTCAACCCCCAAGCGGAGAGAAAACAACTCGGTCCGCCCCATCCGAACCGCTTGCGGTTTCGCGCGTCGTCTGCGGGTGTTTGCTGGGGGCGGCGGTCCCGCGATGCTATCATGTCCTCATCGCAACACAGTGCACAAGAGGCGGATGGATATGGTTGACGGTTGGATGGATGGTCGGCGCCGGGTGGGCGGTGCGGTCGCGGCGGCGGTTGTGGCGTTGGCGGCGGGACTCTGCGCGGCGGGGGACTGGCCGCAGTATCGGGCCGACGCGGCCCGCAGCGGGTATACGGCCGAGGAACTGCCGCGCAAGCTGTCGCTGGTGTGGCGGCGAGAGGCCAGGCACAAGCCAAGCCGGGCCTGGGTCGGACGCAGCCTGGCCCTGTCGCGGATGACCTTCGACTGGGCCTACAGCGCGGCGGTCGCCGGCGGGACGGTGTTCTTCGGCAGTTCGGCCGACGACAAGGTCTACGCCGTCGACGCCGCCACGGGGCGCGAGAAGTGGAGCGTCTTTACGGGCGGCCCGGTCCGCCTGGCGCCGGCGGTGGCCGACGGGCGGGTGGTCGTCGGCAGCGACGACGGGGTCCTGTACTGCCTGGCCGCCGCCGACGGCAAGGTACTGTGGACCCTCCGCGCCGGGCCGAGCGGCGGGAGGCAACTGGGCAACGGGCGGATGGTCTCGCGATGGGTGGTTCGCGGCGGTCCGGCGGTGGCCGGGGGCGTCGTGTACTTCGCCGCCGGGGCCTGGCCCATCGAGGGCACGTACGTCTACGCCGTCGACGCGCGCAGCGGGAAGGTCATCTGGTGCAACGACGAGACCGGCGCGCTCGAGATCGACCAGCCTCACATGGTCTGCTTTTCCCGCGGGGGCGTCGCCGCCCAGGGGTACCTCGCCGTCGGGCCCGACACGGTGTTCGTGGCCACCGGGCGGTCCGTCCCGGCGGCGTTCGACCGAAAGACGGGCAGGCTCAAGCACTTCAATCTCAGCCGATACGGCGGCAAGACGCCCTGGGGCGTCGGCGGGGGCGACGTCGTAGCCGCCGGCGAGGTGTTCGTCAACTGCGGCATCGTCTTCGATGCCGCCACCGGGCTGCGGTATCGCCAGATAGGCCGGCGGCAGTGGTGGACGCCCAAGATGCGCGACGGGCGCCGGCTGCACGGGGAGTTCAACCCGGGCCAGCGCCAGGTCGTGGTCGCCACGCCGGGGGGCTTCGTGCGGTCCGAAGGCAGCACGGTCCACGGCTCCGTGCTGGGCCGGAGGACCTACCAGGCCAAGCGCGACGCCGACACCGCCCTGGCCACGCCCCGGCTGGCATTCGTTCGGATGGCCGACAGCAAGCACCACATCGAACGGATCGACAACGCCCCGACGCTCAAGGACACTTGGCAGGCCCCCGTGCCCGCACAGCCGGTCTCGATGATCGTCGCCGGTGAGTCGATCGTGCTGGGCATGGCGCGGCAGGTGGCGGTGATGGACCGCCGGACACGGAAGATCACCTGGCGCGCGGAGGTCGATTCGGCCGTGCGGTCTCTGGCGGCGGCGGACGGAAGGCTGTACGCCTGCACGGACGCCGGGGCGATCACCTGCTTTGGCAAGGGCGGTGGTGGGGCGACGATCGGCCCGGCGAAAGCGGCCTCGCCCTATCCGCCAGGCGGTCCCGCGGCCCGGGCGGCCGACGAGATCGTCCGAAAGACCGCCGTCACGAAGGGCTACTGCCTGGTGCTGGACTGCGGCGACGGGGCGTTGGCCTATGAGTTGGCGCGGCGGACGGCACTGCACGTGGTGGCCTTGGCGCCGGACGCCGCAACGGCCGAACGCGCCAGGCGAAAGCTCGACGAAGCCGGCGTGTACGGCGTGCGCGTCTCGGTCCTTCAGGCCCGCCCGGCCGATGTGCCGGACTACTTCGCCAACCTGGTTGTCTCGTCGGCCACCCTGTCGCCGGACGTCGCGAAAGACGTCTCGCGGATTCAGCGTCCTTACGGCGGGGCGGTCTGCATGGGCCCCGTGGGCAAGATTACCGTCACGAAGCGCGGGCCCCTGGCCGGTGCCGGGCAATGGACGCACAACCTGGGCGACGCGGGCAACACGATGAACTCGGGCGACCGGATCGTCGCCGGGCCGCTCGGCATGCTCTGGTATCGCGACGAGACGCAGGAGACGATCGACCGCCACGGGAAGAACCCGGCCCCGCTGGCCTGGAAGGGCATGCTGCTGCGCGAGGGGATCGACGCGATCACCTGCACGGATGCATACAACGGCACGGTGCTGTGGGAGGTCCGCCTGCCGGGCGTGCTCGAGGCGTACCTCGAAGGCACGCAGGTCGGCGCGGGGCAGATCGGCAGCACGTATTGCGTCGCCGACGACATCGTGTACGTGCGAAAAGGGACGCGGTGCCTGCTGCTGGACGTCTTGACCGGCAAGAGGATCGGCACGTTCGCCGCGCCGGCACTGCCGTCCGGCAAGCCCGGCCGATGGGCCCTCGTCGCCTGCAAGGACGGCATTCTGTACGGCACGCTGATGAACGAGGGGTACGTCATCAAGGCCCAGCACGGCGACGGCGGGCCCAGAATGCAGAAGCCCATGGACGAGCACCTGACCGAATCGGCCATGCTGTTTGCCATGGACGCCAGGACGGGCAAGCTCCTCTGGACGTTCACGCCGGAAAAGTCCATCCGCAACACGGCCGTCGCCGTCGGGGCGGGGCTGGTCCACGCGATCGATCGCGAACCGGCCGAGATGGACACGATCCTCCGGTCGGAAGTGGAGCGGCGCCGCCGCGGCGGCAAGCCCGTACCCGCGCACCCCACCGGCGTGCTGCTGGCCCTGGACGCGCGGACGGGCAAGGTCCGATGGACCAGCGACGACGACGTGTACGGCACGACGCTGGCCGTCAGCACGGAACACGACGTGCTGCTGATGGGCTACAACAAGGTGGGCTTCGCCCGCCCGTCGGACCGGTTCGGCCGGGGCATGCGGGCGTATCGGGCGTCCAGCGGCGAGGTGCTGTGGGCCTCGAAGTTCACCGGCACGCGCCCGGCCATCGTCGGGCGGACGGTCTACAGCTTCCCCGGCGCGTGGGACCTGCTGACCGGCACGCAGCGCACCGTGACCGACTCGAAGCCCGGTCGGCGCGCGGGGGACGTCTGGCACATCCGGGGCAAGGGCCAGGGCTGCGGGCTGGTGGCGGGGTGCGAGAACCTGCTCACGCTCCGCAGCGCGGCGATCGGGTACTACGACCTGTCGTACGACCGTGGCTGGCTGGAGAACTACGGGGGGATCCGCGCGGGGTGTTTCATCAACGCGCTGCCCGCCTGCGGGATCGTCATCGTGCCCGACGACACCCGCGCGTGCCGGTGCTCGTACCAGAACCAAGCCACCGTCGCGCTTATCCGCCGCGGCGTCCGTCCCCCGGAAATCGATCCCCAGCCCGGGCAGAGGAACTTCCGCCTCGGGCGATGGTCCAAGGAGCCGCTGTTCACCAGCACGCTCGCCGTCGTCATCAGCCACCCGGATGCGTCACTCGAGATCCGCTACACGCTGGACGACAGTTACCCGTCGGCTGCCTCGGCACTGTATTCCGGGCCGATCACGCTGACCGAGACGACACCCGTCCGCGCGTCGGTCTTCAAGGACGGCAGGAAACTCGCCGTGCGCGACGCGGTGATCTTCACGAAGGTGGACAATCTGGACACCGTCCCTGCCCAAGGCGTCCAGGACCCGTCCGGCAAGAAGCACCGCGCCCGCAAGGCGCGCTGACGTCATCGCGCACCCGTCTGACCGCGCGACCTGCATTTCGCCCCGGGTGAATACACCCGGGGCTGACCTTCGTACGCGGATGCGCTGCGAAACGAGATCATGCGAAAACGCTGCGCACTCGCAGGCAAGCCCCGGGCGTATTCACCCGGGGCGAAATGGGGTACAATCGACGTATGAGAACTGCCACGGTCTCGATCGTCCTTGCGCTAACCGCCTCTTTTGTCGCCGCCGCCGAGCCCCTCCGGGTGTTGTTCGTCGGCAACAGCTACACGGGGGTCAACGATCTTCCGTCTCTGGTCCGGGCCCTGGCCGCCGCCGACCGCGGGGCCAGGCCCGTCGCTATCGCTCGCGCGCTCCAGGGCGGGGCGCAGCTCCAGTGGCACTGGACGGGCAAGGGCCGAGGCGGCAAGCCCATGCGCAGCGACGTACGGGCCGTTATCGACAAAGGCAACTTCGACTTCGTCGTCATCCAGGAACAGAGCCAGATGTCAGCCATCCTTCCGGCGGTGACGCTCAAGTACGCCAGGCTGCTGTGCCAGGCGGTCCGGAAGCGCGGTGCCATGCCCGTCATGTACATGACGTGGGCGCGGAAGGGCGTGATGAAGGACCCTCGCGGCGGCTCTCATCCGGCCTGGACGCCCGAGAGAATGCAGGCGGCCATCGCCGCGACATACACCCGGGCCGGCAAGGAAGGGCGGGCCCTGGTGGCCCCGGTGGGTCTGGCGTGGGCCGCCGTCAGAAAGGCCAGGCCCAAACTGGCACTGCACGCGCGCGACGGCAGCCATCCCAGCATCCACGGCTCGTACCTGGCCGCGTGCGTGTTTCACGCCGTCCTGACGGGGCGCACGCCGGTAGGCCTCCCGGTCAGGCTCACCGTCAAGGCCGGGTCCCGCGCGCGGACGCTGGCCGACATTCCGCCGGCCGACGCCCGGTTCCTCCAGGAGACCGCCCAGCAGACGGTCAAGGCCTTCCGTGCCAAGCATCCCGATCCAGAGCCCGCCGGTTCCACGCCGGGGAACGCCGCCAACGCACAGGCAGGTCCCATCGCCCCGGGGAGTTCGACACGGTGACAGCGCGTCATTCCAGAACGGCCGAACCGCAAGCCGAGGCGCTCACGCTGCTCGAACTGCTGGTCGTCCTGGCGATCATCTCGCTGCTGCTGGCCATCTTCTCCCCGTCGCTGCGCTACGTCGACAGGCACGTCAAGGAGACCGTCTGCGCCACGGACACCGGCACGCTCGTCGAGGCCGCCATCATGTACGCGACCGACGACAGCGCCGGTTGGATGCCCGACCTGTCGGTCAACCCCGATACCGGCTCACTGCTGGGGCAGGGCCCGTACTGGACCTGGCCCCATTGGCGGCGTACGTTCGAGAATAGCTACGGCGTCTCGCACCGGCACTGGTACAGCATGTCAAACCCCAAGTGGGGCCTGGACAGGTTCTACTACTGGGGCTGGAACGGCTCCGACCCGGACACGGCAACCCACATGGTCATGGGGCGGTACTTCTTCGGCTCCGAACGGAAGATGAACTCCGACTACGTCCGCAGCCGCCTGATAGACGTGCCGGACAACCCGAACATGAAACTGTTCCCCAGCCGACTCTACGGCGAGTCGTACTACAGGATGCTCTGGACGGACCTGAATCGGCAGTGGCCCGAGAGTGCCACCGACGACTGGTGGGTCACGCCGGGCGACCCGTACCGGTGGGGCGCCAACCACCTCTACGACGGGGACAAGGGCGACCCGAACTACGGCAACTGGCCGCGAGGCTCGCACGTGGGATACGTCGACGGGTCGGTGGGCTGGACGCCCGGGTCGGAGATCATATACCGCCTCAGCTTCGGCGGCGCCGAGATGTACTGGTGACGTGGTTGGTTGACGGGTTAACCAACTCACACCAGGTGGCGTTTGGAGGCGCGGGTAAAGGGCTTGATCTTCTGGGCCATGTCGCCGTAGCCTTCCCGGCCCATCAGGGCGAAGGTGGCCAGCTTCCCGAGTTCGACGGCGGGCTGGTCGTAGGCGTTGATGTTCAGCATTTCGCCCATCAGCGACGTGACGTACTCGTAGAGGAAGATGAACTCGCCCACCGAGCCGGGCGTGATCGCGTCGAACTTCAGGGTCACGGTCGGCCTCTGCGAGACGGCCATCGCGAACTCCGTGGCGACCTTCTCGGCGTTGAGCAGCTTGCTGAGCTTCTGGCCCCCGAGGTATGCCAGCCCGGGCTGTTCGGCGAAGGCGGCCGGTATCCGAACCTCCTGCGGGTGCTTCTTGACCTCGATGAAGACGGTCAGCTTGTCGTTGGGCCCCTCGCGGTAGAGCTGGACCTGGCTGTGCTGGTCGGTGGTGCCGAGCGCCTTGATAGGCGTCGGGCCGGTGCAGACCTCGTGCCCGTCGCGGGTCAGGCGCTTTCCGAGACTTTCGGCCCAGAGCTGGCGGTACCAGTCGGCCAGCATGTACAGGCGGTTGGAGTACGGCATCATGACGTGCATGGTCTTGCCCTTGGCCACGAAGGCCAGGTACTTGACCACCGCCAGCATGGTCGCCGGGTTGCTCTGCCAGGCCACCTCGGTGCACCGCTCGGCCATCGAGGCCGCCCCGGCCAGGATCGCGTCGATGTCGATCCCGCACATCGCGGCGCTGAACAGGCCCACGGAACTGAGCACGCTGAACCGCCCCCCGACGTCGTCGGGTACGGGGAGGCAGGCGTAGCCGTCGGCCTGGGCTACCTCGTACAGCGTGCCCTGGCGCTGGTCGGTGGTGGCCACGATCCTCCGGGCGAAGTCAGCCCCGAGCTTCTTGCGGAGCAGTTCCCGGACGATCATGAACTGGGCGGCCGTCTCGGCGGTCTCGCCGCCCTTGGAAATCACGTTCACCAGAAGGCTCTTGGCCCGTCGGGAGACGACCTTGAGCGTCTCGGCTATGACGGCCGGGTCCACGTTGTCCAGAACGAACAGCCTCGGACCGCCGCGCTTGCGATCGGTCAACAGGTTGTACGTCGACGGATTCAGGGCCGTCTGCAGCGCGATGCTGCCCAGCGCGCTGCCCCCGATGCCGAGCACCAGCATGTCCGTGGTGTTGGGCTTATACCGCGAGACCAGCGCCTGAACCTGCGCGCGGTACTCGGTGTTGCCCGGCAGGGCGGCATAGCCCAGGAGCCCGGCCGCGATCTGCGAGCGCACCTTCGCGTGGCACTGCCGTATCAGCGGATCGATGCCCGCCAGGTCCTCGCGCGTTATCCCGTGGGCCTCTCCGACCACCTTGCTCGTTGCGTTCTTCCAGAACAGTTGCACCATCAGCCGAATCCTCGTCCGCCACATGCGTCACGGCATATCATCACACATCACGCTCCCACCCGCGGCCATACCCTACGACAACGGCACCACGTTTTCCAGAGAAGCTCGAACCCCCCTTATCGCGATAGTCCCCAACGCCCCCCGGTTCCATCCGGGGGGGCTCGGACGGCGCCTCGGTTCACATCCCGTGCAGTCCCCCCGACGCCGAATCCGCTTGACACCCGCAGCGCGGAACGCGAGAATTGAGAACAATCGTCAGTTGACAAGCGCCCGTAGCTCAATGGATAGAGTGTCTGCCTCCGGAGCAGAAGGTTGCGCGTTCGAGTCGCGCCGGGCGTAGTTCGTGGGGCGCCGCCGCTGCAACGTACGCTTTCATGCCTGGGCGGCGCCTCGGAACCGGGTGTTGCGTGCACAGTTCCGTCTGCACGTGTTTAGCGGGTGCCTGATGTTGTCGTTCGCTCCACGTCCAGCGGGCGATCGTGAGATCGCCGCGTGTCGTTTGAACGGCGAACGGCGACCTCACGATCGCCCGCCACACGGGGAGTCAACGACAACGCAATCCCCCATACGCCTCCGACACCCGCGGCGGGCATTCACGCTGATCGAACTGCTGACCGTGATCGCCATCATCAGCCTGCTCCTGGCGATCCTCAGCCCCTCCTTGGTCCGGGTCAGGAAGCACGTCCGCGTCGTCGTCTGCACGTCCAACCTCGGCCATTTCAGCCGGTGCATCCAGATGTACGCCAACAACAACGAGCAGAAGTACTGGCTGTTCTATCACGGCGTCAACGAATACTGGATCCAGTTCCTCGAGCCGTACCACGACAACATCGATAGGCTGCGCCTATGCCCTGAGGCGACGACGCTGGGGTACGGCTGGGGCACGGCCGACAAGACCTGGGGCCCGACCAGTGCGTACTGGATCGGGGACAACTACGGCAGCTACGGTCTGAACCTGTGGCTGACGCCGAACCACCCGAGCCGCCACTCGTACTATTCCCAGTTCGAGGCCAGGGGATACGCCAACTGGTTCTGGAAGTCGACGGACCGGATCGAGGGCCCGGTGCCAACGCTGGCCGACTCGGGCTGGGTGGGCGGCTGGCCGTTCGACACCGATACTCCGCCGGGCAACCTCTACGCCGGGCGCAGCGGGCACAACGGCGGGAACCTGCCCGCCAGCCACTTCATGAGACGCTTCTGCATCGACCGGCACATGTTCGGCGTGTGCAGCGGGTTCGTGGACGGCTCGGCCAAGTGGATCGAACTGCCGGACCTCTGGCAGCAGAACTGGTCGCGCCAGTTCACGCCCCGCCAGGTCACCATCCCCCGACCGTAACGTTCGGGAAAGGCGCCTCCGTCAGACCGTCTCGGGCAGGGCGTAGGGCTTTCGGCGCGGGCGGTCGAGGTAGGTGTTGGCCTCGTCGTCGCCGACAAACTGCTCCTTGGCCGGGTCCCAGCGCAGCTTGCGGCCCAGCCAGCGGGCGATGTTGCCCAGGTGGCACACCGTGGCCGAGCGGTGGCCGATCTCCACGTCCGCCACGCAGCGCTTGCGCGATCGGATGCAGTCGATCCAGTTCTGCATGTGGTTGGTGCTGACGGTGAGCTTGACCTTGGGGTCTTTCAGCGGGTCGGACACCAGCGACGCCGGGCTGCCCTTGGCGCGGCCGCGGTCGATCGTGATCTTGCCGTTTTCACCCTCGAAGACGGCCCCGCCGCCCGGGCCGCCGCCGAGCTTCATCACCGTGCCGTCGGCGTACTTGAAAAAGACGGTCGGTTTCTCGCAGGCCTTGGTACCCGCGCCTCGGCCGGCGGGCTTGGTGTACGTCGGCGGGTTGAACTTCGGCCCTTCGGTCCAGACCTCGACCGGGCCGGACTCATCCATGCCCAGGGCCCACTGCACCTGGTCGAGCCCGTGGGCGCCCCACCCGGTCATCTCCCCGCCGGAATACGCGCGGAACGAGATCCACCCGGGGTTCGCTCGCGGGATGTAGATGTCGCGATGATACGCCCGCGGCTTGGTCGGGCCGCACCACATGTCCCAGTCCAGCGTTTCCGGGGCGTCCTGGGCCGGCAGGGCGCAGTTCCACGGGCTGCCGTAGTTTGCCGCGTGGATCATCTTCAGCTTGCCCAGCCGGCCGTTGCGGATCAGTTCGCACCCGAGCCGGTTGGCCTTCATCGACCGCTGCTGGCTGCCGGTCTGGAAGACCCGCTTGTACTTCCGCACCGCCTGGGCCATCAGCCGACCTTCGCGAATCGTCAGCGTCATGGGCTTCTCGCAGTAGACGTCCTTTTCGGCCTGGCAGGCGTGGATGGACGGCAGGGCGTGCCAGTGATCCGGCGTCGAGACGACGACGGCATCGAGGTCCTTCCGCTCGAGCATCTTGCGGTAGTCCTGGTAGGCCTGGGCCTTTCCGCGAGCGGCGGCCTTCCTCGCGCGGGCGATGTCCACGTCGGCCACCGCCACCATCTGCGCGCCGCTGGGGAGCCTGTACAGTCCGCCGGCGCGGCGCCCTGCGCCGACATAGCCCACGCCGATGCGGTCGTTGGCGCCGGGTTTGCCCGGTGCGGCCAGCACGCCCGAGGAAATGATATACGGCGCCGCCATGGCGGCCGGGGCCGCCTGAAGAACACGTCGTCGGGAAAGCCCCTTTGATCCGGTCGATGCGGCCATAATCCTGTCTCCTTCGCTGATACCTTCACGGGCACGTCTCATGTCGCCATCATGCCAGAACACGCTGCGGTGAGCAAGCCCAAGCATGGCTCGAACGCACGTGTGAAGAACGCCCCGATCCGCCTGTGACGGACCGGGGCGTTGGTTGCGTGATGTCGTACGGCGTCCTCCTAGCCACGTCGGCGTCGGCGGATGTACCCGCCGAGTCCCGCGACGGCCAGGCCCAGCGCGCACATCGTCGCCGGCTCGGGGATGGGCTGGCCGCTTGAGAACTCCTGGATGCTCATGAGGTTGATGTCGGCCGTGGATCCGGCCAGTGTATCGAACGTAAACGTCAGGTCGCCGGAACTGTCGGGCTGTGCGGTAATGGTCAGGAGATTGCCCGGCACGAGTTTGTGCAGCGACCCTCCGGCCGCCGTGCCGGTCGTGACCTCGACGGCGCCGTTCTTGGCCGAGGAAGGCCGGGCGCCGAAGAGCTTCAACTCGTACTCACTGCTGCTGTCGAGCCCCGAGAAGCTGAACTGGCCTTTGCTGCCGCCGTTGGTGTTGTCATACCACGAGTCGGCGTATGCCTCAGGGATGTTGTAGGGGAAGGGGGCTGCAACAGTATTGTTCAGGCCGCCCGAGAGGCCCGAGCCCCCGCCGGTCGGGTTCTTGCCTTGCGTCAGCGTCCAGCCGGTCGTGGCGTTGGACGTGTCGACCAGCGAGACAGTATCCGGAGTGGCATCAACCGCGTTCCAGTGGTTCCCGTTAACATCCGGGGCGGCGGGTACTCCTCTGGCGTCATTGACGTCGATAAGAGCGATCTGCCCCGGCACGAGGGCCGGGGGTGTCGAAGCACCGACGATCTGGAAGCCCGTGTATCCGGGCCGCCCGCCGGAATTCGGGTCCCGGAACAAATCAAGCGTGAAGCCCGTGTCCGTCACGCCGCTGAACTTGACGTAATTGCCCGACTGGTCGACCGTGCCGTCATCATACCCTGACGAGGGGTAACTGATGTTCTCGGTCGTCTTCAGCGTCAACGTCGTGGTGCCGTTGAGTGTGACCGCCGCGTTACGTGAGCCGGTACTGTCGGTGTAGACGTAGACGTCGTACCCCGCGGAAGCAAAGGGCGCACGCAGATTGGCGATCGTCAGCGACGCGTTGTCCGATCCGGCGAAGTTGGTGGCGCCGCGCATCATCTTCCTGTCGCCGGTCGTGGTCCCATAGCTCTGGTCCTGCGCCCAGCCGTCTGTGCTCGTCACCTGCACCGTCGCGCCGCTGGCCGTTCCGTCGTCAAACACGAGCGGCGAAGGGCCGTACACGGTAGCCGTGCCGCCCGGGGGATAGCTGGCGAAGTTGTTCCAGTTGGCCGCCGGCACGACGCCGGCGTAGTCGGTCGGCGCCAAGGTGCCATTGGCGCCGGCTCCTCCGACGTGGTTGATGCTGATCGTGGCGGCCGGGCTCATGCCGGCTGCGCCAAGAACCATGCCGGCCGCCAACAGGACTGCGAGTGTCCTTCGAGTCCTCATTGGTCTTCTCCTGCTGTGACGGTTCTTCTCTGGGGCATCTGCCGCCGCTGGGACGCGCACACGCACAGCGCACTGTGCAGATGGACGCAGCCGCGACACACGCGTGATCCGCAACGTGACGTACTCCGTTGACTACGGGTTTCCTCGCCGGTCCGCCCTGCGCAGACCGACTCCATTGCAGTGAACACTATACCACAGAACGCTTCTTCTGTAAAGGAGAAACTTCGAAAGAAACGGGCTTGTCGGGCACGTTCGCAGTCTGAATGCCGTTTGACAGGCCGGGTCGAAGTGGGTACATTCAATGACTCGGCCCGCGGCGCGGAACGGGTGTCCGTCCGTGCCGGCCCGGCCGACAACACAGGAGACTGAACGATGAAGCGTAAGAAGCGTAAGGTCACGCGTCGTGGATTCCTCAAGGGCAGTGCCGCCGCCGGTGTCGTTGCGGTCGCCGCGCCCGCCGTGCTCAGCGCCGCCAATCCGGGCCAGAAACTGAACGTCGCGGCGATCGGTGTCGGCGGGCGAGGCTGGGCGGACCTGAACGGGGTGGCCAGCGAGAACATCGTGGCGCTGTGCGACGTCAACGCGCACAACCTGGCCCGGGCGGCCAAGCGGTTCCCCAAGGCCAAGACCTACGTCGACTGGCGAAAGTGCCTCGAGCAGAAGGACATTGAGGCCGTCGTCTGCGCGACGACGGACCACACACACGGGTTCGTCAATCTCTGGGCGCTGAACCGCGGCAAGCACGTTTACAGCGAGAAGCCCCTGGCCAACTCGGTGGAGGAGGCCCGCCTGGTTCGCCGGGCGTACGTCAAGCAGAAAGACAAGGTCGCCACCCAGCAGGGCACGCAGATTCACGCCTCGGACAACTACCGACGATTCGTCGAGCTGATCCGCGCCGGGGCGATCGGCAAGCCGCAGGAGGTCCGCGTCTGGTGCAGCCGGGCGCCAAAGGGAGGCGACTACCTCCCCGGCGGGCATGACGTGCCCAAACACATCAACTGGGACCTGTGGGTCGGCCCCTCGCCGATGCACTCGTACAACCCCGGGTACATCGGCGGGTGCCTGAGGTGGAACCGGTTCTGGGACTTCGGCAGCGGGCAGATCGGGGACATGGGCAGCCACATGATGGACATGGCCGCGTGGGGCTTCGACCTGGGCGTGGCCAGCAGTTGCAGGGCCGAGGGGTCGCCCCTCAGCGAGGCGACGGTCCCGACCTGGCTGAGGGCCGAGTGGGAGCATCCAGCCAACGACTGGCGCCCGGCGGTGAAGGCCTACTGGTACGACGGCGGGAAGAAGCCCGGCATGCCCTCGGGCGTGTTCAACCGTGACAAGATGTTCAAGGGGTGCATGTTCAAGGGCGACAAGGGGTACATCATCGCCGACTACGGGTGGCGGCTGATGTGGATGCAGGGCGACATGACGCACTACAAGTCGCCGAAGCCCGAGGACCTGATCCCCAAGTCGATCGGGCACCACAAGGAGTGGATCGAGGCCTGCAAGACGGGCAAGCCCACCACGTGCAACTTCGATTACGCCGGCAAGTTCATCGAGAACAACATGCTGGCGCTGGTGTCCTACCGCCTGGGACAGGTCAAGAAGGTGGGCAAGGAGATGGTCACCGTGGGCCGGAAGCTCGCCTGGGACGACAAGGACCTGAAAGACCCCAACTGCCCCGAGGCGGACAAGTACATCAAGAAGACCTACCGCGACGGCTGGGTGCTGAACGGGTAGACGAGTGACGATTGTCGATTCGTGTGGGCGCACGCGGCGCTGCAGGAAACGCCCCCGGGTTCCACCCGGGGGGCGTCTGCAAACAACGATTGGTGTTCGTAGCGGAAAGGAAACGACGGCCATGACGAATCCACTTACGCGACGCGAGTTTCTCGCCGCTTCCGCTGTAGCCGGGGTCGCAGCGACGGCCGTGACGCTCCCGGCCAAGGAGGCCAACGTGCCTGCATTCAAGACGACGCTGCACAAGGCGCTCATCACGAGCAAGATCAACGCCAAGACGCTGGGTGCGATGAAGGACGCGGGCTTCGAGGGCGTCGAGTGCAGTGCGGCCAACGTGAAACGCACCGAGGCGGAGAAGGCCCGCGCCGTCGCCGAGAAGGTCGGCATGAAGATCCACTCGGTCCTGCGAGGCTGGATGAGCTTCAACAGCGCGGCCGGGGTGGACAAATCCATCACGTCGGTCCAGACCGCCCTGCACGCCGCCGCCGGATACGGCGCCGACGCCATACTGGTCGTGCCCTGCCGGGTCGGGGGCAGGGGCCTGGCGATCCCCCAGCCCTGGGAGTTCGACATCGAATTCGACCCGAAGACCGGCCACGTCTCACGCGTCGTCAAGGGCGACAACACAAAGTACCAGGCGTACATCAAAGCACAAAACCAGGCCACCGACATGTCCGTCGAGGCGTTGAAGCGGCTGATTCCGACGGCGGCAAAGACGAAGGTCGTCATCGCGATCGAGAACGTGTGGAACAACCTGTGGGTCAAGCCGGACCTTGCGGCGAACCTGATTCGCCTGGTGAACAGCCCGTGGGTGCAGTACTACTTCGACATCGGCAACCACGTGAAGTACGCCCCGCCCGAGCAGTGGATCCGCACGCTGGGCAAGATGATCGTCAAGTGCCACGTCAAGGACTTCAAGCTGAACGCCAACGGGCAGGGCGGGAAGTTCTGCAACATCCGGGACGGCAGCGTGAACTGGCCTCTCTTTCGGAAGGAACTGGACAAGATAGGCTACAGCGGCTGGATGACCATCGAGGGCAGCGGCCGCCTGAGCCTGAAGGAAAAGTCCAAGCGCCTGGACCTGATCGTCGCCGGCAAGTAGGTCGCGCTTCGGGGCACTCACCGCCCGGCGTGCCCCGTCCGACGTTCAACGTTCCCGGGCTCTGTGCCGGGGGGTATCCGCAAACACGCATCAGCGGGCGGCGAACAGCGCGATGTTGCGCATCACCTTGAACGCCGAACCCACCCTTGTCGGCGTGCCCGGCGAGTAGCCGTGGATCGAGCAGGCCGACGCACCCAGCAGGCCGGCCGTTATGTCGTAGTGACTGACGATGACGGCGGGGCGGTCGTCGAGAATGACGGCCTTGAGCTGGGGCCAGTCGATCCCGGCCAGCCTCACGCTGGTTTCGCGACGCCAGGTGACCTTGCCGATGTTCATGTCCTTCATCATCAGCAGTGGGCTGGACCGCGAGAGGTTTCGCAGGCGCTCGTCGGGGTACATGTCCTTCATGAGGTCCGCGGCGGCCTTGATGAACCCGGTGGTTTCCGCCCCGCCGGGATCTCCTCCGGCGGCCTCGATCAGCAGCGTGCCTCCGCCGGTAACGAACTTCTTCAGGGCGGCCCTGGCGGCTGCGTCGAGAGTGAACGCTCCGGTGGCCGAAAGGACGGCCAGGTGCGTCCCGGCGGGAATCCGGTCGGCATCGACGGGCCAGGCCAGGTTTACCTTCGTCCGTGCATGACGTGCCATCAGCAGCGCGAAGCGCTCGAGAGCGAGCGGCTCGGGATCGTAGTCCCCACCGTGCTTCAGGCGTGCGATCTTCACGGTCTTTCCGGTTGCACGGGCCGGTCCGGGCCAGAGCGACACGCCGCGACGCCGAAGTGCTCGGCCCTTGTCCGTGATGACCATGAACACGTTGGCGGCGCCCTGGAAGGCGGCCCTGCTGGTAGCCGGCCGATTGCCCTGCCAACTCCTGGCCAGGTCCGTGTCGGTGTGGATGACCAGCGGCCTGACGCCGTTCGACAGGACGGAGAATCTCGGCAAACCGCGAAGCTTGTAGTGGATGGTGTACAGTGGATGCGTCGGGCCGCACGGGGCGAGCGTGTACCTGGGGAAGATCTTGCGGTAGGCGGCGAGCATGCCGGTCCGGAACTGCGTGCCGCTGCACTCGGTCACGCTGAAGATCGTCCCGCCCTGGTGGACGAACGTTCTGAGCTTGTCGAGATCGGCGTCCGAGAAGTTGGGGCTCTTGGCCCCGGAGATGTAGAGGATCGGCGCGTCGTGCCAGTGGCTCACGGACGTCTTGAGGTTGACGATTTGCCAGTTGACGGTCTGCTCGTAATTCCTGGACAGCCAGCGTGTCAGCGTGGCCAGGTCGCGCGGGCGGTTGTTCCAGTCTCCGTCGAACTGGAGCTTGTTGAACAGGACGGCGTTTCGCCCGCGAATGAGGAACAGCAGACAGAAGCAGGTGTTGACGGTGGGGTCCTTGAACTGCCCGGGTATGACGAACGCCCCGGAAGGCGTCTGGAACGTCAAGGCCCGGGCGGCCCCGGCGCGGTACCAGTCCGTCGTGCCGAAAACCTTGTACCCGCTGGCCAGGGCGGCTCGCTCGATGGCGTACAGCGAGTAGCCGAACGATCGCTCGGGCCTCTTGCCGGAAAGGACGTCGGCCAAGTGCTTCTCCAGCCAGTCCAGTCCCCGCGTGATATTCGGGCTGAGCTTGTTGCCGGTGCACCGGCCGAACCTCTGGGCGTTGAGCACGTCGTTGCAGACCATGAGGGTCGCCACGCCGCCGGCGGTCATCGACGCCGAGGACCACTTGGCCTTCGAGGTCATTTTCCGTGTCCTGGCCGCCCCGTGCAGATAGGCCCACCCGCCGTCGCTGCGCTGCATGGCGGCCCAGTGCCTCTGGACGATGCTCCAGTAGGTCCGGGGCACTTCGAGGTCGGCCTGAACGCCCACCCACACACCGAGAGCCCCGAGATGGTCGTTGGACGTGCTGCCGGTGTCCTTCCCAATCGCGTAGTCGTATGCGCCGTTTCGCGTGCCACGCGTCAGGGCATGCACGTCGGCGTTCAGCAGGCTGCGGAACCTCCCTGCTCGGAACCACGGTTCGGCGGCGTGGTAGGCACACGCCCGCATTGCCAGCGTGTAGGTCCGCGCCTCGTCCTGCTTCGACAGCCACGCCAAGGCCTTGGCCATGGCCCGGTCGTCGGCACGCGCGCCGCTTTCCAACAGGGCGTAGACCACCAGCGCCGTCGGGCCGACCTTGTTGCCCTTCAGCATGCCCGTGTGCGTGTAATCGGGCCACCACGTGCCGTCCGGTTTCTGCCGGCCGCGCAGGTAAGCAACCGCCCGTCCGATGGCCCTGTCGACCCGCACGTGCAGCAGCTCGCCCGGGGAGGGAGGGGCAGGCGTCTTGGTCGGCTTGCCGCGGGCCGCTGCGTCCAGCGGAGCAAGGGCCGGCATCTTCCGGTAGACCTGCACCTCGTACAGGCGCGACATGTTGCTGTGGGTCTTTGTGACGACCAGGCGAATCCGCCCGGCCATCACGGGCGTGAACGTCAGGCGAATGTCCGTTCTCCGATTGCTCTTTGTGGCCGTGCCGGCAATGTCGCGCCACTTGCCGCGGACCTCGTACTGGAGAACGAAGTCCTCAATGGGCGTGGTGAGCCGGCCCCGGGAGAAGTTACCCGATATGATGCGCACCGCGGCGATGTGCTGCGGGCGGCTCCAGGCCAGGACGACCCAGTTCGGCAGCCTGGCGTTGCTGACCCACCGTTGTTGGACATCGTGCGCATCGATCCGCCCGTCGTTTATTCGGGCCGAGGGGTACTTGCCTCCGGGGTAGAGCCCCGAGACGGTGACCTTGGCTTGCAGGGCGAGGTTCGAGTTGTTCGGCTGCTGACCTCCGGCGACCCCGCCGGCCAGCGCCAGCAGCAGGACGAGCGCACCTGTCACGGAGGAGGGCTGTCTGTTCATGCCGGGGCCTTTCCCGCCCCAGACTATCGGAATCCGGCAACGAACGCGACGGGGATTTGCGGCACAGACATACGGCCAATTCCAGGCGGGCTCAAAAGCAGGCTTGCCATCGGCCCCCGGGGGGGCTAGTCTTATGGGCGCGGCCGGTTGGCTTCGGCCGGCCAGTGAGGACACGACCAGTGAGACGCGGGATACTTGCCACCAGGGACGAGCTTCGGGCGCTGCGAGACCGGATCGCCGTCAAGCCGTTCGACCGGATCTACGACGCGCTGCGGAAGCGCTGCTCGCTCATCATCGAGTCGGCCCCGGTGACCGAATCGCACTGGCAGCGCCTGTGGTCGATGGGTCACCGTCTGGCCGCCATGGGGGCGGCCAAGACCGTCCAGGGCCGCATCATCGACCTGCTGATCGCCCATCACATCGAGCCCAACGACGCCTACTGCAGCCGGGCCGCCGAGGAATTGAAGAACCTGGCCGGGTGGACCACGTGGGTCGACCCCTGCCACAGCGGGCTGTCGGCGGACCTGTGCACGGCCGAGGCCGCCATGGGCGCCGCGGTCGGGCTCGACTGGCTCTGGGAGGACCTGTCCAGGGCCGACCGCATGCGCGTGCTCCAGGCCATCCGGCGCAAGGCCATCGAGCCGTATCACCAGGCCGTGCGGGACGGCGCCTGGTGGTGCACGTGCTACCACAGTTGGAACGCGGTGACCAACGGGGGCTGCGCGATCGCGGGCCTGGCGCTGGGGGACGAGGAGCCCCTGGCCGAGGAGGTCTTCCTCCACGCGCGGACGGCGATGCGGAACTTCTTCAACGCCCTGGGGCGGGAGGGCGGCTGGGACGAGGGCACCAGTTGCTGGGGGGCCGCACTGAGGTACGTCCTGCTGCTCGGGGAGGCCGCCAGCAGGCTCGTCGACGACCAGAGGGTCTTCCACGAGCGCGGCATGGACGTGACGGGGCTGTTCCCGATCTACTTTACACCCAACGGGCGTTCGGCGAGCTTCGGGGACAACTCCGCGGTCCCCGTGTACGGCACGCTGTACAATCTCGTCAGGCATTTCGGGCTGAAGGACCTGGCGTGGTGGCTGGATACGTATACTCTGGCCCACGACGCGACCACGACCGGGTGGTCCCAGGCCGGGCTGGCCCTGCTGTTCCGGCCCGTCGACGTCCGCACGCCGCGGACTCTCGCCTTGGCGCCCGTGAAGGTCTTCAACGAGATCGGCTGGGCCGCCGTCGCCGATCACTGGCCGAAGCCCTCGTTCTACGTGGCGGCCAAGACCGGCGACCTGGCCGCTTACCACAGCCGAAGGGACATGAACGCCATCCGCCTCCAGGTCGACGGGGAGATGATCCTGAACGACGCGGGCAGGCACGTTCTTGGCGAGACGTACCCCTCGGAGGCCCATCGGGCGTTCTACGAAGTCCAGGCCCGCGCGCACAACACGGTGGTGGTGGCCGACGCCGACCACCGCATCGACGCCCAGGGCCTGATCGCCGAAGCCCAGGCGGGCAAGACCTACCGCTGGGTGGTCTGCGACGCCCGCGACGCCCTCGGACCGAACGTCCGCTTCATTCGGCACGTCGTGATGCTCCTCGATCGCGCCACCGCCGACGGCAAGGTGCTTCTCGTGCTCGACGAAATCACCAACGCCGTGCCCGAGACTATCGAGGTGTTCTGGCACACCGGCGGGACGATCGAACGGGCGGGCAGGTCGAAGGCCGGGCGCATCGTCGGCGGCGCGGCCGAGGTGTACTTCGCCCTGCCGACCACCGTCAGGGCGTCGGTGACCACGGCCAGCTACGCGTTTGGCTCCGGGCAGAACGACAACGTGATGACCGTGTCATCGGGTGTGATGGGTACGGCGTACCTGGCGGCGATCTTCTCCCGCGACGTGCCGGGCGGACGGGCCACGGTCAAAGTCAACCGCGGCGGCAGCGTGACGGTAGCGGCCGGCACCATCAAGGCCCGCTTCAGACCCGGCCCGAACCACCTCGAACTCGAACAAGCCGTCTGCTAGAACGGCAAACGGCAAGCAACGGCAACCACGGCAACGGCCTGTGGGGACGTATGATGCTTCGATGAGCGAAAATCCCCCGTTGACGGTCGCGCTGGTGTCGCTGGGGTGTCCCAAGAACCTCGTCGACAGCGAGAAGATGCTCGCGCACCTGGCCGAGGCGGGCATGATTGTCGGCGCGCCCATGGACGAGGCCGACGTTATCGTCGTTAACACCTGCGGGTTCCTGTCGTCGGCACGGGACGAGTCGCTGGAGGTCATCGCCGAGGCCGTCGCTCACAAGCAGACCGGCCGCGCCGCGCGCGTTGTGGTGGCCGGGTGCCTGGCAAGTCGTGACGCCGAAGCCCTCTACGACGCCGTTCCCGGCGTGGACGCCGTCGTCGGCGTCAACGACCGTGACGGGATCGTTCCCGCCGTGGCCGGACGCCGGCGGTACACGCGCCTGGCGCCGGCGGTTCCGGGACGGGTGGCTTCAGACGCGGGCCGGTTCCGGCTGACGCCGGCGCACACGGCCTACCTTCGTATCGCCGAGGGCTGCTCGCAGGGGTGCACGTTCTGCACGATCCCGTCGATCCGCGGCCCGTTCCGTTCCAAGCCGGTCGATGCCGTCCTCGCCGAGGCGAGCGAACTCATCGCCGACGGGGCCCTCGAACTGAACGTGATCGCCCAGGACACCACCTGCTACGGGTCGGACCTGGACCAGCGCGACCTGGCGGGCCTCCTGAGGGCCCTGGACGCCCTGGACGGGGCGAACTGGATACGCCTGATGTACACCTATCCCCGGCGATTCAGCGATGAGCTGATCGCCGCCCTGGCCGAATGCGACCACGTCGTGCCGTATGTCGACCTGCCGCTTCAGCACATGGCCGACGGCGTCCTGAAGCGGATGGGCCGTGCCGTGACGGGGCGACAACAGCGCGAGTTGCTGGATCGGCTGCGGGCCCGGGTGGCGGGGCTCGCGGTGCGGACGACGTTCATCGTGGGCTTCCCGGGCGAGACGGATGAGCAGTTCGCCGAACTGCTGGCCTTCGTGAAGGACTTCCGGTTCGAGGCGATGGGTGTCTTCGCGTTCTCGCCCGAGCCCGGAACGCCCGCCGCGGCCATGGAACACCAGGTCAGCGACCGACGCAGACTCCGCCGGCGCGACGACCTGATGCGAACCCAGCAGCAGATCGTCTTCGACGCCAACAGCCGGGCCGTCGGCACACAACGGCAGATACTTGTTGACGGCGTCGATTCCCGCGGGTATTGCTTTGGCCGGTCCGCCACGCAGGCGCCCGAGATCGACGGCGTGTGCATTTTGGCCGATCCGCGCCCGGCGGGCCGATTCGTCCAGGCCCGCGTCGTCGATTGGCAGGAATACGACCTCATCGTGGAGCCGGAATGAACTGGAAACTGCCCAACCAGTTGACCGTCGGGCGGATAGGCCTGGCCGCGGCGTTCTTCGTGCTGCTGGGGCTGTACGATCGCAACGCACCGGTGGCGTCGCGCTGGTTGCTGAACTCGGCGTTCGTGCTGTACATCGTGGCCGGCATCACCGACGTCCTGGACGGATACCTTGCGCGGAAGTGGAACGTGACGTCCGCCTTCGGGCGGATAAGCGATCCGGTCGTGGACAAGGTGTTGGTGGTCGGGGCCTTCGCGATGCTCGCCGGGCGGAACTTCGCCGCCGGGCCCGGCGGGGCGGGCCTCTGCCCGTTCGAACGCCAACTGCCCTATTGGCTGGCCGGGGAGATGGTCTCGGCGGTCAGGCCGTGGATGGTCGTCGTCATCCTCTCACGGGAGTTTCTCATCTCGGCCGTTCGGGGATATAGCGAATCCCGGGGCGTGGTGTTCCCCGCGACCTCTGCCGGAAAGATCAAGATGTTCGTCCAGTCGGTGGCCATCTGCACCGTGATCTTCCAGATCGCCAACGTGCCCACCGCGCCGTGGGCCGTCTGCACCAAGCTCGTCATGGTCTGGGCCTCGGTGGTGGTGACGGTGGTCAGCGGCCTGGCGTATATCGGCAAGGCCCGGGCACTGCTCGTCAGCAGCGACGAGTAACTCCTGCGATCCGGGGGAAGACAAACGGCGCACAACGACAGTAACGACAACGGCCCAGTCCACACGACCTGCCTGCCGGCAGGCAGGTCGTGTGGACTGGGCCGTTGTCGTTATCGGTGTTTCGGGCGGTGCCAGAAGGAGCGCCAGTAGGTCTCGTCGACGCGGTAGGGATCGACGCGGTCCTTGCCCGGGTCGAAGCTCGCAGGAAGGGCGCCGTAGGCCTTCATCTCGCGGAGGTAGTGTCTGTTGGGCACGAAGCCCGGCATGTCGAAACGCTTGATCTGGTCGAGGCGTTTCTTGGCCGCCAGCACGCCGGCCAGGAGCTTCCGGTAGTCGGCATCGCTGCGGTCGGCAAAGACCGCGCCGGTCTTGCCCGGGGGCTTGCCCTTGGGCCTGCACAGGTCCAGTCCGCCGGCTGCCTTGCTCAGCGGGGCCAGCAGCACCAGGGACTTGTCCGGACGGGTCAGGTTGGCGGCGGGCTCCCATTTGTTCCACCGCCTGACGTCGTTGCGGTGGCACGCGGCGCATCGCCTGGCCAGGACGCGCCCGTCAAGGGCCACGTTCACCATGCCCGTGCCCAGGGCCGCATACGTGCCCGGATACGGCGCCCCGGACTCGATCCACAGCCGAATCATCCTCCGCTCGTGTGCGCTGAGCCGCACCTTGTTGTGCGAGCCGTCGATCTTCTTCATCAACCGGCTGGCCGACGTGCCGATCTTCCGCGGGGGGATATTGCCGTTGGCGTCCCGCCCGTGGGCCACCAGCCCGCGAGACATCAGGTTGTAGTACGCGTGCGAGTAGATCTTCCCGCGGTCGCCGGTCAGGGAGACCTTGCCGGCGTACTTCCGGTAGTTGTGGCATTTGACACAGTGCCTGTCGAGGATCGGCTGGATGTCGCGCGGGAAGTCGAACACCTGGGGCACGTTCTCGAACGGGCGGATCGGGCTGGGCTCCCTGGCCATGGCCGCCAGCTTGCCCGTGAGCCGCCCGGCGGTCGTGCGGGGTTCGTGACAGCCGACGCAACTGGTCGCCTCGCCCGGCATGACCGAGACGAAGCTCTGCATCCGTTTGACGGACAAGTCGTTTTCGTCCAGGGCCACGAAGAACAGCGGGCGCAGCGCAGGGACCTCGAAGTAAGCCGAGCCGTCCGGCTCGACCGGAACCGTGCCGAGGACCCTCGGCAGCGTGAACGTCCCGCCGAGGCTGATCGGCTCCATCGTCCCGGAGAAGTTGACCGGTTTGGGCAGGGTCTCGAGGATCAGCAGTTTCTTGATCTCGCCCGGTTTCACGCCGCCCATGTTCCGCCCGTGCGTCACGTCGGCCAGGATCAGCCGACCGTTCGCCCGCGACCAGTCGGTGCGGTCGGGAATACGTTCCTCTCGCGGTCGGCGTCGGATGGGGCGCGGCTCGTGCAGTTCGAGGCGGGCGGCCTTGCCCGAGGCGGTGTGGATGACCTCAGCCCGTCCGCGGCCGTCCATGATGTACACCTGCCTGCCTCGCGCCGCGAGAAAGCAGTCCTCGCTGAAGGCGTACGGGTCCCGCCAGTTCGACTCTCGCCCGACCCGCCGCGCAAAGGCCCTGTTGTCCGGCCCGGCGCCGGGGTCCACTATCGTCACGCCCCCCTCGTGCTCTCGGCGTCCGTGGCCCGGCGAAAACGAGGCCACCACCTTCCCCGTGCCCGCCTGCCCCGATCCCGGTCGAGGGGGGATGGGCTTGGCGTCCAGCATGACCGTGCCCGGATACATGTTGCCGAAGTACACCATCTGCCCCGTCCCGTCGGGGTTGATCGTCCAGAGGTGGTGGAACCTGACGCGGCTGCGGTCGACGTACTCCCACCGCATGAACAGTACGCGTCCGTCCGGCAGCATCCAGGGGGTGTTGTCCTGTTCGACATTGGCCGATATCACGCGGACGTTCTTCCCGTCGGGCCCGCAGCGATGCAGCACGGCGACCTGCGTGAACCAGCACTGCACGTAGCGGTTGACCCGCGAGGAGCAGAAGATGATCTCGCCGTCGGGCAGGTAGGTCGGTTCGATGTCGTCCTGCGGCCCGTCGGTGAGCTGCCGCAAACCCGTACCGTCGACGTTGATCTCGTACAGGTGGTAGTGCTTGCCGGAGCCCTTGCGATAGCTGAAGAGGATCTTGTCGGCGTCGTAGTGGACCTGCGGGTCGCGGACGCCCCCGCGCGGATCGTCCAGCAGCACGCGGAGCTTGCCCGTGCGCAGGTTCAGCGCGGCAAGCCGCCCGCCCTCGCGGTACATCATGCGATTCGGGTCGGAGACCCAGTGCCCGAAGTTGGCGTACCAGTGCCCGTCGCGCCCGATCCCGCGTGCGGCAAAGACGATCTCGTTCACGCCCGCCATCGGCCCGTCCAGCGCCCTGGCCAGCATCGGGCTTCTCGCCGCCGGCGAGGCCCCGCACAGAACCCCCACGCAACACAAGACAACCATGCACGCCGCCGCGAGGCCGCGACCGATTCCATCACGCCACACACTCATCTCTTCATACTCCCGGTTACAGCGATCTGAACCCGCATGCCGCCCGGCACGCCGTCCTGGTATTCTAACACACCTGGGTCGAACTCAGCGTCGCGACTCGGTGGCCGCGGCGATGAGGGCGAGGTAGTTCTCGTCGGGGACGTAGTCGGGCACGCTGTTGCCGGTGCCGAGGGCGTAGCCGCCATCCGAGGCGGCGCGGTCGAGCATGGCGCGGGCTCGGTCGTACACGGCCTGCGGCGCCGAGCGGATGACGAAGTCCACGTCGATCCCGCCCAGAAGGGCGATCCGGTCGTGGAACTGGTCGTAGGCGGCCTCGATGGGCTGGATGGTGTCCTCGAAGGAGTGCTTGGCGTCGTAGCCTATATCGTCGATGATGTCATCCATCAGGGAGAGGATATTGCCGCAGGAGTGGAGGATGGCGGGCCGGTCCGCCGCGTGGGCCGTCTCGACGATCCGCTTGTGCCACGGCACGATGTACTTCCGCATGTCCGCCGGGCGGAGCATGGGCTGGGTCTTGAAGCCCCAGTCGTCGTTGCCGATCACCGCGCCGACCGTCTCGTGTTCGAGGCAGCGCTCGTAGTATCGCACCAGCCGGGCACCCACCGCGTCGAAGATCTCCTGCGTCAGGTCGGGGTCTTCCAGCGTCATGATGCACAGGGTCTCGAAGCCCACCAGGAACGTGACGTTCTCGAGCACGCCGTTGGGGCTGTAGACGATGATCTTCATCCCGCCGGGCAGTTCGCCGGCCAGGTCGTCCAGCACGTCGTAGCTGAAGTCATCCGGGTCGGGCCAGGGGTAGCTCTCGAAGCTCGCCCGGTCGGTTATCAGGGCGCCCTCGTTCTGCGAGACGGTGGCCTGCTTGTGGCTGTCTCCGTAGGCGAAGGCGAAATCCCCGCCGTGGAGGGTCACGTGATCGAACCCGGCGGCGGCGAAGGCGCGGATCATGAGCCGCTGGTCCGCGTAAGGCTGCCCGGCGAGTTCCTCGGCGGCGCCGGGCGCCACCGTGCGGTAGAAGCGCTCGTTCATGAAGAACTCGAACAGCGTCGGCCGCTCGGGCACCTCCCGGCGGAAGACCTTGAGAAGACTCTGGAAGTCGGGACCGTCCTTGACGGGTCCGGGATACCAGCGTTCGATGCTCATCGGTTGACTCCTGACGCTTCAGGTCCGCGGGACGTCATCTGCGGGGTGTATGGTACGTGCGAACAGTCACGACGTCCAAGGGATAGCCGGTTGGAGCTGTGCCGGGTGAACGCGGCGCCCCACGCCCCCGGGTTCCATCCCGGGGGGTACTTTCGGACAAGATTCCCGCTTGGGATGACGGGCAACGCTCTCAGCGCCGAACGGCCGGGGCGGGCTCGGGCGCGGCGGCCTCGGCCCACAGGGCGCCCAGGACGGCCAGGATGGGGAACCAGAACACGCGCCACGCAGCGGCCAGCAGGGCGTAGCGTGTGGGCGAGTCGCCGGTGGCGGCGGCGATAGCGGCAGCCGGGTCGGCGAAGGCCCCGTAGATCACCGCCAGGTTCACCCCCGCGGCCAACACGCCGACAGCCGCCCCGCACAGAACCGCGAGCTTGACCCGCGTGCCCACCGTCCCTCCGCGCGCCCAGCCGGCGACCTGGGCCCCCGCCCACAACGCCGGGAACGGCACCAGGTACCACAGGGCCTTGAGCGTCGGGGCGGCGTGGATCTGGCCGGCGTGGAGACTGTCGATCAGCGCCCAGATCCCCCCGGCCGCCAGGACGACGGGCACGACGTGCCAAGTGCGTTTCGGCAGGTCCTTTCGGGCCTCGGCCACCCTTTTCATTCGGCGGCGGATCGTCAGCGGGCGGTTGTAGAACAGGTCGAACACCGCGTGCTCCATCAGGGCGCCCTTTTCGCCGAAGACGGGAATGACGTGCACGGCCCCGGTGGCCCAGTGCCCGGCCATGAACCGCGCCAGCGCCGGGTAGTGATACGCCATCTGGATCGGGAAGGCCAGGTAGCCTATGTACTTGAAGAAGCCCAGCCACACCGCGATGTTGTAGTCCTTGACGTTCCGCTCGCGGATGACCAGGTACAGAACGTACAGACCGCGAACCAGTGAGCCGGGGGAGATCGGCGTGATCTGGAACGCCACCAGAATGCCGGTTGCTGCGGCGGTGGCCTCCTGCCAGGAGAACTCCGGGTGGGCCCGAACGTACAGCCACGCCACGGCAACCGATACGATCTGCGTCACCGGCAGCGTGCAGACGTGGACGGCGAGGCTCTTGAGGTACTTCTGAATGAACGGGTCCTTGACGCGCGAGGCGATCGTCGCGTGGTCCTCCTCGCTGAGCATGCCGTTCTGGCGGCCTTCTTCGAGCATGTCGCGCAGCCACTGCTCCCGCGCCTCGGCGTTGAAGTACAGCCGAACCGGGCGGACGAAGACGTACGCCAGCTTCTCGCAAAGGAACGCCCAGTCGGTCAGTGCCCGGTGGATCGCGGCCGGGAGGAATGCGAAGGGCAGGTGGCACAGCATCCGCCAGGGCTGTGTGGCCATGCGTTTGGCCGCCTCGGAGCCCAGGCGCCCCGCGCGGTGCCAGCCGATCGCGCGTTCGACCACGCGGGCGCGAACGGCGCGTATGAAGTACGCCGGGCTCGTGATCGCGCGGGCGTAGTGCCTGCGATAGTCCGCTCGTCCGGCCAGGCGGATCGCCAACTTCCCGACCATCGAGCCGACGATCCATATCCCCAGCGCGCATCCGACGGCGGCGGCCCAGTGGAGCGTGCCGGTGGCCGGCAGTACGGCACATAGGGCAATCGCCCCGGCCAGCGAGCCCAGCGGGATCAGCGTGACCAGCGCGAACAGCACCGTCAACAGCCCGCTGCGGCGAAGCCTCCCCTCGCAGGGCTCGTCGATCGTGTTCCGCACGCGCCAGCCCGTCACCGCGCTGTCGAGTATCGTGCCCCACAGCCGTCGGCTGTACAGCAGGCGGACGTGATTGTGCGTGACATCAGGCACCGAGTCGCGGTAGACGCGTTCGGCGTCGTGGAGTTCGGCCATCGCGTAGGCCATGTCCGCGAACGTCTCCGGGTGCCTGTCGACGAAGGTCTGGAGCGTCTTCAGGTTGCCCCGGTCGAACTGGACGAGACTTCCGCGGGCGATGCCCCTGGCGATCAGCGGCACGTCGCCGGGGGCCATCGGCAGGAACGGCAGCAGCGCCAGTCCCGCGCGGAAGTCGACGGCCGTCAGCCCGGCGGCCGGGTCGCCCTCGGCGTCGAGGCGCTTGAGCACGTTGGGCTGGCTCTTGCAGGTCCACCATTCGTACTGGCGGGCAAACTCGTGGGCGCCCATCTCGTGCAGCAGTGTGACGAACTCGGCCATGAAGGCCTTCTTCGCGCGGTACTCGGGCGAGTTGACGCCGGCCTCCGGGTCCCCCGGGCGCCACCGGGCTCTCCGGTCGATCCTGTCGTCGACCTCGAACCGCCAGGTTCGCCCGGCGACCCACTCGCTGATCTCGCCGCACGAGCCCATCGTCCGATCGACGAACGTCGCCAGGATGTCGACCACGGCCCGTTCGGAGCCCAGCCTGAGCTTGGCGGCCCGCCGGATGAACTTCTGCCAGAGCGCCCCGGCGCGTGCGGCGGCAGGGTTGGCCTGCAACTGGAACGGGCCCTGGAAGCCGACGGCGTAGATCGCGTCGCGGAACGTCTTGGCCCGGGGCGAGGGGGGCACCAGGATCTTCACCGCGTACGTCCGGCCGGTCGACAGGCCCGGGATCTCGCCTTCCGGGGCGTCGACGCCGGTCACCTTCACCCGGTAAACCTGCCCGGCGAAACCGCCCCCGACGAACTTCTCGACGACCATCCGCACGGTGGCCCGCACGGCCGGAACCACGCCGGTGACCTCGTAGACCAGTTCATCGCCCACGTCGTATCGGCCGACGCGCAGGGGTCGGTCGAGCCCTTCAGCGTCGAACGCCCGGGCCAGACGCCGACAGGTCTGTGCGGAATACTCGGCGGCCATCGCTCGTCCTTGACTGTGGCGAGACATCCCCCGCCCCGGCGGCGCCGGGTCCTGCGGGTGATAGTCTTATCGGCACACCCTTGCCGCGCGGTAAACAATTGTCGCCCCGCCGACGGGCGGCCCCTGACGCGGAACCTGCCTTCACGCGAGACATTAAACAGAAGAGCGATGCTCCGCCCCGGCGGACAGTACAACGAGGAAACGAGATGAAGAAGACAGCGATCGGACGACGGACGTTCATGAAAGCGATGGGGCTGGGTGCCGCGGCGCTGGCGGCGCCACGTGCGATGCTGGGCGCCAAGCCGCCGGCGGGCAAGCCGAACGTCATCATCATCTTCGCCGACGACCAGGGCTACCAGGACATGGGGTGCTTCGGCTCGCCGAAGATCACCACGCCGAACTTCGATAGGATGGCCGCCGAGGGCATGAAGTTCACGGACTTCTACTCGGCCGCGTCCGTCTGCTCGCCGTCGCGGGCGGCGCTGCTGACCGGGTGCTACCCCCCGCGCGTCAGCCTGACCAATGTCCTGTTCCCGCGCAACAAGAACGGACTGAACCCCAAGGAGATCACGATAGCCGACATGCTCAAGGCCTGCGGCTACGCCACCGCGTGCGTGGGCAAGTGGCACCTGGGGCACCTCAAGCCCTTCCTGCCCACCAGCCAGGGCTTCGACAGCTACTTCGGCATCCCGTACAGCAACGACATGACGATCGATCCGAAGGCCCCGCTGGCCGACGATATCACGCTGCGCCAGGGCGTGACGCCCGCAGACATGAAGAGTCCCAAGCCCAAACGCAACTGGGTGCCGCTGATGCGCGACGAGAAGGTGGTGGAATACCCGGCCGACCAGTCCACGCTG
>Ga0180432_10001261_pt1 | contig 40315 bp, 41 predicted proteins | sample SS_ome_10_FD_132414 | JGI IMG/M metagenome (GOLD analysis project Ga0180432, IMG submission 132414) | Hypersaline lake sediment archaeal communities from the Salton Sea, California, USA - SS_1_MS_2 metaG | ecosystem: Environmental > Aquatic > Non-marine Saline and Alkaline > Hypersaline >... | reverse complement strand
TCTGGGACGAGAAGGTGGTCACGATCACCCGGCCGGGCGAGGTGGCGAACATGCTGGCGAGGGCCGGGCCCACGGCCTCCTCGGACCGCTTGCCCCGCACCGGGACATCGGCGTTGGTGGAGTCGCCCAGCATCACCAGCACCCCGCGCTCGCCCAGGCGCGCCAGCCCGGGGATGTCGCTGCGCATGGCCGGTCCGCCGATGGGCAGGTGGTCGAACTTGAAGTCCCCCGTGTGCAGGAGGGTTCCCGCGGGCGAGTGCAGGGCGACGGCCACGCAGTCGGGAATGGAGTGGGTGACCCGCAGGAACTCCGCCTCGAACGGCCCCACGGCGCGCGGCGGGTCGCCGGCCGCCACCTCCACCAGCTCGGCGTCGCCCAGCAACCGGTGCTCGTCGAGCTTGCCGCGCACGAGCGCCAGCGTGAAGCGCGTGCCGAGGATCGGCACCTGCCCCACCTCGCGGAGGAACCACGGGACGGCCCCGATGTGGTCCTCGTGCCCATGGGTGAGGATGAGCGCATCGATGCGCGACGCGTTGTCCGCCAGGTACGACATGTCCGGCAGCACCAGGTCCACGCCCAGCTGGTCGGGCGTGGGGAAGGTGACGCCGCAGTCGATCACGACGATGCGGTCGTCGTGCTCCACCACGTACATGTTCTTGCCGATCTCCCCCACCCCGCCGAGGGGGATGATCCTGAGCGATGGGGCCGCGCTCATGCGACGGGCGCCAGGCCGTGCGCGGCCAGGACCCCGCGCAGGCGGTCCCGCTCGTCCGGGGTGGCCTGCACCAGCGGCAGGCGGAGGACGTCGGTGGGTATGGCTCCGGTCATCTGCAGCGCCGCCTTGATCAGTATGGGATTCGTCACCTCGAACAGCCCGCTCCACAGGCCGGCCAGCGACGCGTCGATGGCCCGCGCGGCATCCATCTCGCCCGCGCGGGCGTGGGCCACCATCTGCTGCATCGCACCGCCGACCAGGTGCGACGCCACCGAGATCACCCCAGCGCCGCCGCGCTCCAGCACCGGCATGAGCATGTCGTCGTTGCCCGCGTACACCTGCAGGTCGGAGGCCTGCATCACCGCATCGGTCTGGGCCAGGTCGTCGTTGGCCTGCTTCAGCGCCACCACGCCGGGAATCGCCGCCAGGTCCACGATGAGCTCGGGCGGCATGTTCAGCGCGGTGCGCCCCGGGATGTTGTAGAGCACCACGGGCACGCCCACCGCCGCAATGGCGGCGACGTGGCGCCGGATGCCCTCGGCCGGGGGCTTGTTGTAGTAAGGGGTGACCACCAGCACGGCGTCGGCGCCGATGTCGGCCGCCACCTCGGTCAGGTGCACCGAGTGGGCGGTGTCGTTGCTGCCCGTGCCGGCCACCATCGTCCCCGCCCCGCGGGTCTCCTCGCGCGTGGCCCGGAACAACGCGATGCGCTCCGCGTCGCCCAGCGTGGATGCCTCGCCCGTGGTGCCCGCAACCACGATGCCGTCCGACCCGCTGGAGAGCAGGTGGCGCACCAGTGCGCGGTAGGCGACCTCGTCGACGCCCCCCTCGGCGTCGAAGGGCGTGACGGCCGCGGTGAGGACGGCTCCCAGCACGCGCGGCAGTATAGGGGTGGCGGGCGCGGGCCGGTGCCTCAGGCCGCCAGCGCGGCGCGGGGCAGGGGATCCCGCGCCGGCCCGGGGGTGAGCAGCGCGGGGTCGGCGACGTCGCGGTACGCCGCGACCGCCCACGCCAGCACCCGGTCGCTCGCCACCGCGCGGGCGAATGCGGCGAAGAGCGGGTCCGGCAGGGCGTCGAGCACCGTCTGCAGGCGGTCGAGCACCCGGTAGCCGCGCGCGCTGCGCGCCACCATGCCGCGGTAGGCGGCGAGCGCCTCCGGGAGCGCCATCTCGCCGGTGCGCACGCGCTCCACCAGTCGGCCGGCCACCTGCCCGAACACCAGCGCGGGGCGGATGCCCTCGCCCGACACCGGCAGGCACATGCCCGCCGAGTCGCCCACCAGGAACATGCCGTCGCGCACCGGGTCGATGAGCCGCGACGTGAAGAACCCCCCGTGCACGTGACCCGGGTCACCCAGGCCGAGCTCGTGGCAGAACCGGTCGAGGTCGGCGGACAGGTCGGAGTGCCCCGAGTAGGTGGCCAGGCCCGCCCTCAGGTGGTCCCCCGCCGGGAACGCCCAGTAGAACCGCCGGGTACCGCGACTGGGACCCACGTAGAAGTGCAGGCCCGTCCCCCGGAACGGCTGGCGCGACTCGATTCCGAAGCTCCGCCGCGGCGACCGCGCGACCTGCCGCTCGGCACGGGGCGCCGCCGTCCGCCATCCTGCGGCATCCACCACCAACGGCGCCTCGAAGACCCCCGCGGTGGTCTCCACCCGGCCGGCCCGCGCGCTCCGGATGCGGGCCCTCAGGAACTCCGCGCCCGTGCGGGCGAAGAGGTCCCGGCAGAAGCGCCGGTAGTCGAACGTGCAAAAGGGGAAGAAGCGGAGCACCTGCGCGCGGCGGCGGGTGTGGATGATGATGTCCTCATGCACCTGGTCGATCACATGGGTCATGTCCATGTTCTCGAGGCACGCGAGGGGCACGGCAGAGGCGGATGTCTCCCCCTCCCCGATTTCGAGCCCGTCGATGACCAGCACCCGACCGCCCACCTGCTGCGCGGCCGCGAGGCCGCCGAACGACCCGCCGCACACGATGGCGTCGTACGCCCGGTCCATCAGGTGCGGGGGATCTCCTCGCCGGTCTCGGGGTCGATGCGGATGCCGTCGGTGATTCCGCTGCCGGGAGGCGCCCCGATCACCAGCCACGTGGCGTCGCGATCGCTGGTGTTCTGGATGCGGCGCGTGGTGTCCTTGCCCACGCGGATCCAGTCGAGGTCGTTGATGATCACCACGTCGCCCTCGATCAGCATCTCCTGCGGGCCGCCGCTGATCAGGTGATAGAGCTCCTCCTGCTCGTGGTGGCGGTGGTAGGCCATCTGGTCGCCCGGGTGGAAGATCCAGACGCGGCAGGTCATGTGCTCGCTGCCCACGGCGCCGGCGAAGTCCTGCGACGACGGTCCGCCGCCCTTGCGCTCGCGGCGCTCGACGTCGGCTGCCGAGACGTGCGTGTAGCCATCTGCCATGGGGTCCTCCGATTGGCGCGGTCGGGGTGAGGTTACCCGAACAGCACGGGCTCCAGGCCCAGGGTGAGCCCGGGCCGCCCCGGCACCGCCCGTACCGCCATGAGCACGCCGGGCATGAAGCTCTCGCGCGACAGGCTGTCGTGGCGGATGGAGAGCGTCTCCCCCAGCCCCCCCAGGATGACCTCCTGGTGGGCCACCAGGCCGGGAAGCCGAACGGAATGGATCGGGACGTCCCCCTGCATGAGTGCCGCCGTGCGGGCGGCCGTGCCCGACGGGGCGTCCAGCTTGGCGTCGTGGTGCAGCTCGATGATCTCCGCCTTCGGCATGTGGCGCGATGCCTCGGCGGCGAAGCGCATCATCAGCACCGCGCCCACGGCGAAGTTCGGGGCCACCAGGAGGTTCGCGGGGCCCGACTCGGCCATGGCAGTGAGCTCCGACATCTGCTCGTCGGTGAGCCCCGTCGTGCCCACCACGGCATGCACCCCGGCCGAAAGGCACGCGCGCACGGTGCCGAACGCCACGTGGGGCTGGGTGAAGTCCACCGATACGTCCGGGGACGTGGCGGCGATGGCGTCATCCACCGTGGCGAACATGCCCTCGCGACCGCCCTCGAGCGCCGGATCGGCCTGCGCCACCAGCACCATGTCGTCGGCGGCCCCCACGGCCGCCACCACGGCCTGCCCCATGCGGCCCGCGGCCCCCGACACCATCACGCGGATCATGCCGCCTCCAGCAGGTCGGGCGCCAGGTGCGATGCCGCCCGGCGCACGGGATCCGCCGACGGGCCGATGGCCGCCACCGACATGCGGGAGGGATCCCAGTACTCCCGTGCGAGCGCCTGCACGTCGTCCGCCGTCACCGCGTCGATGCGCGCGATGATCTCGTCCACGTCCAGCAGCTCCGTGCCGCCCAGCACGGCGCGACCAATCCGGTGCATGCGCGTGCTGGGGCTCTCCAGGCCCAGCACCAGCCGGCCCTTCAGGTGCTCGCGGGCCCGGGCCAGCTCACCCGGAGGCACCGGCTCCTCCCCCATGCGCCGCAACTCGTGCGCGATCACCCGGGCGGCCTCGTCGAGGTTGTCCTCCCGGGTGCCCAGGTACACGCCCACTTGCCCGCTGTCGGAGAAGCCCACCGAGTAGCTCCCCACCGCGTACGCCAGGCCGCGCTTCTCGCGGATCTCCTGGAACAGGCGCGAGCTCATGCTGCCGCCCAGCACGACGTCGAGCACGCCCATGGCGTGACGGCGGTCGTCCGAGCGGTCCAGTCCCGGGCCGCCGAGCGCCAGGTGGTACTGCTCGACCGGCTTCTCGCGGGCCACCAGCCGCGGCGCGGCAGGAGCCGCGGGCACCACCGCGTGCGCCTCGCCCGGGTCCAGTCCGGCCAGGTAGCCCTCGCTCAGCTCCACCAGCCGCTCATGCGCGATCGAGCCACTCGCGGCCACCACCACGTTGCCCGCCGTGTAGTGGCCGGCATGGTAGGAGCGGATGTGATCGGCCGGCAGCGCGGCGATCACGTCGGCGGTGCCGATGACCGGTCGCCCGAGGGGCTGATCGGGGAACACCGCCTCGCTGATGAGGTCGTGCACCTGGTCCCCCGGGTCGTCCTCGTACATGAGGATCTCCTCGAGGATGACCTGCCGTTCCTGCTCGAGCTCACGGAACACCGGCTGCTGGAGCATGTCGGCGATCACGTCGAACGCCTGCTCCAAGTGCTCGTCGAGCACCCGCGTGTACACCACCGTGTGGTCACGCCCCGTGGCCGCGTTGACCTCCCCGCCGATGGCGTCGAAGGCCTCGGCGATGCCTGCCGCCGAGAACCGGTCGGTCCCCTTGAAGAGCAGGTGCTCGATGAAGTGCGAGATGCCGCCCTCATCCGACCTCTCGAAGCGCGAGCCCACCCCGATCCACAACCCGAGCGCCACGGAGCGCACCCCCGGGAGGGGCTCCGACACGATGCGAAGCCCCTGCCCGGTGGTGTGAAGCGCCCGGTCCTGCGTCACTCGGAGACGTCGCTCGTGGACATCTTCCGGCGTCGCCGCGGACGGCGGTGCGTGCTCTCGTCGCCGCCATCGCCGTCCTCGTCGCCCGAGGGCGCGGAGTCGTCCGACAGCAGGCGCAGGCCGATGCGGCCACGGGCCCGGTCGACCTCCTCCACGCGGACGTCCACGGTGTCGCCCCGGTTGATGACGTCCTCCACCTTCTCCACCCGGCCCGAGCCGAGGTTGGAGATGTGCAGCAGGCCGTCCACGCCCTTGGTGAGCTCCACGAAGGCGCCGAAGGTGGTGGTCTTGACCACCGTGGCCCCCTCGTACACGTCGCCCACCTCGACGTCCTTGGTCATCGAGCGGATGCGCTCGACGCACTGGTCGGCCTTCTCGCCCTGCACGCCGTACACGCTCACCGTGCCGTCGTCCTCGATGGAGATCTCCACCTCGAAGTCGGCCTCGAGCCCGCGGATGGTCTCGCCGCCCTTGCCGATGACCATGCCGATCTTGTCGGGGTCGATCTTGATGGCGGTGATGCGCGGAGCCCATGCGCTGAGCTCCTGACGCGGGCCCGGCAGGGTCTCGGCCATGATGCCCAGGATCTTCAGGCGGGCATCGCGGGCCTGCTGCAGCGCCTGCGCGAGGGTCTCCTGCGTGACGCCGGCCACCTTGTTGTCCATCTGCAGGGCCGTGACGCCCTCGGACGTGCCGGCGACCTTGAAGTCCATGTCGCCGAGGTGGTCCTCGTCGCCCTGGATGTCGGTGAGGACGATCAGGTCGTCGCCCTCCTTGATGAGGCCCATGGCGATGCCGGCCACCGGGCGCGTGATGTTCACGCCGGCGTCCAGCAGTGCCAAGGTGGAGCCGCACACCGACGCCATCGACGACGAGCCGTTGCTCTCGAGGGTCTCCGACACCAGGCGGAGCGTGTAGGGGAACTCCTCCTCCGGCGGGATCACCGGCACCAGGGCGCGCTCGGCCAGGGCCCCGTGGCCGATGTCACGGCGCTTGGGCCCGCGCATGAAGCCCGTCTCGCCCACGCTGAAGGGCGGGAAGTTGTAGTGATGGATGTAGCGCTTGGTCGTGTCGATCGAGAGATCGTCGATGCGCTGGGCCTCCTTCATCGTGCCGAGCGCCAGGAGCGTGAGCACCTGGGTCTCGCCACGCGTGAAGAGGCCCGACCCATGGGTGCGCGGCGTGATGCCCGCATCGCACCAGATGGGCCGGATCTCGTCGGCCTTGCGGCCGTCGGGGCGGTGCTTCTCGACCGCGATGCGGCGACGGATGGTCCGCTTGATCAGCTGGTCGAAGGCCATCGAGAACTGGGCTCTCTGGTCGGGCGCCGGCTCCTCGCCGATCACCTGCAGTTGGGCGGCGGCCTTGGCGGCGGCCACCTTGTCGCGCCGCTCCAGCTTGCCCTGCTCGAGCGTGGCCTCCTCGATGGCGCCGAGCGCCACCTTCTCGACCTCGGCAAGCATGGCGGGGTCCACCACCTGCGGCACGAAGTCCCACTTCGGCTTGCCCGCCTTCTCGCGGAGCGCGTCCTGCACGTCGCACAGCTTGCGGATCTCGTCGTGCGCGATCTGCAGCGCCTCGAGCAGGTCCTCCTCGGACACCTCGTTGGCGCCCGCCTCCACCATCGAGATGGCGTCGCGCGTGCCCGCCACCACCAGGTCCAGGCTGCTCTCCTCCATCTCCTGGAGCGTCGGGTTGATGACGAAGTCGTCATCGAGCATCCCAATGCGCACCGCGCCCACGGGGCCCTCGAACGGCAGCTCCGAGAGCATCAGGGCCGCGGATGCGCCGTTGATCGACAGGATGTCGAAGGCATTGACCTTGTCGATGGAGAGCACGGTGGTGACCACCTGCACCTCGTTGCGGTAGCCCTTGGGCCACAGCGGGCGCAGCGGGCGGTCGGTCATGCGCGCGGTGAGGATGGCACGCTCGCTCGGTCGGCTCTCGCGCTTGATGAAGCCGCCGGGGATGGCCCCCTTGGCGTACATGCGCTCCTCGACGTCCACGGTGAGGGGGAAGAAGTCCGTCCCCTCGCGCGGCTCGCGCGCGCCCACGGCCGTGACCAGCACCATGCTGTCACCGGAGCGCACGATGACCGACCCATTGGCCTGCTTTGCCAGGCGGCCGGTCTCGAAGATGATCTCCTGCCCGCCGATGTCGGCGACGACGCTGATCGCGTCAGGGCCCTTCTCTGCCATTACGTTCCTCTATCCCTTCGTGCCGCGCACCCTGCGCGGCTCGTCATGCGGCGCCGCCCTCGGGGCGACCCGCCGTCACGGGCGCATTGGGCGCCCCGGTTGGCCTACCTGCGCAGGCCGAGCGAGTCCGTGAGCTCGCGGTATGCGTTCACGTCCTTCTTCTCGAGGTAGCTCAGGAGCCGTCGACGACGACCCACCATGGTCAGCAGGCCACGCCGCGAGTGATGATCCTTGTGGTGCACCTTCAGGTGCTCCGTGAGCTGGTTGATCCTCTCGGTGAGGATGGCGATCTGGACCTGGGGCGACCCCGTGTCCGTGTCGTGCTGGCGGTGCGGCGCCATGACGCCCGCCTTGGTGTCCTTGTCCAGCATCTATGTCTGCTCCATGTCCGGCCACGGGGCAGCCGTGGCCGCACCCGGGTCAATGTGACTGCGGAGGGTATCAGGCACCCGCCGCCACCTCGCGGGTGCGGCCCACGTCATCCTCCACCTGCGCCACCAGCTCCGCGGCGGTGGGAAACCGCCGCTCGTCGCGCAGGCGCTCCAGGAACTCCACGCGGATGCGCTGCCCGTAGAGATCGGCGCCGCCATAGTCGAGGATGAACGCCTCCAGCCGCAGCGGCGGATCATCCCCCTCCGCGAACGTGGGCGCGTACCCCAGGTTGATGGCGGCGGGATAGCGCCCGTCGGCCAGCACCACGCGCCCGGCGTAGACGCCGCGGGTGGGCAGCGCCACCTCGGGCGGAACCGAGACGTTCGCCGTGGGCAACCCCATCTCCCGGCCCCGCTGCTCGCCGGGAACCACCATGCCCTCCACCGAGTGGGGGCGCCCGAGGAGGGGCACCACCTCGCCCACCTGGCCCTGGGCCACCAGCCTTCGCACCCGGGTGGACGACACGGGCTTGCCGTCGTCGCTCACCACGGTGGACGGGCTCTCCACCACCAGGCCGCGCGCCCGGCCCAGGCGCTGCAGGTAGGCCACCGTGCCGGAGCCCCCGTGGCCGAACCGGAAGTTGGCACCCACCACGATGCTCTCGGCGCTCAGGGGGGCCGACCCCAGCATCTCGGCAAACCGGTCGGCGCGGATGCGGGCGAAGGCCTCCGTGAATGGCACCACCAGCAGGGCATCTGCGCCCAGCGCCTCGATCAGCTGGGCCTTGAAGGCGGGCTCGGTGAGCACCTTCGGGGCCAGCTCGGGTCGCAGGATGGACAGTGGATTGGGCTCGAAGGTGAGGACCATCGACTGCAGGCCGCGCTCGCGGGCGCGCTCGATGGCGCGCCCGATGATGGCCTGGTGCCCGAGGTGCACCCCGTCGAAGGTGCCGATCGCCACCACGCGTCGCTCCTCGCCCAGCGGCAGCTCGCCGATCGACTGGTAGCGCTTCACCCGACCAGGACCACCCGCGGGCGGAGCGCGCCGTGGCCCGCCTCGGCCACCGCCAGCAGGGCGCCGTCGTGCACCAGCGCCACCGGCCCATCCGCGGGCACCTCCGGATGGGCCACGGGGCGCCCGTGCGCAACGTCCGCGGCCTGCCGGGCGTCCAGCGCGAGTGATGGCATGTGGCCCAGCACGGCGACCGGGTCGGTGCCCGCCCCGGGGCGGACGTCGCCGGGGGCGATCGCCCCGTCCACGGACAGGTGGCCGACGGCGGTGCGGCGGAGCGCGGCGCAGTACGCGCCGCAGCCGAGGGATTCCCCCAGGTCCACCGCGATCTGCCGCACGTACGTGCCTGCCCCGCAGCGGATGTCCACCTCGGCTCGACCGGTCATGGGGTCGTAGGACACCAGATCCGCGCGATCCACGACGACCGTGCGCGTGGGACGTTCGACCTCCTCGCCCCGTCGGGTGATGGCGTAGAGCCTCTCGCCATCCACCTTCACGGCGGAGAGCGCCGGCACCTGCTGCGCGCTCTCCCCCACCAGGGTCGCGAGCGCCTCGCGCAGGCGCACGGCATCCGGCGGCGCGCCCCCCGGTGTCACCGGGCCCTCGGGATCCCCGGACTCCGACCGCGCGCCCAGCTGCATCACCGCGCGGTACGCCTTGGGGAGCCCGTTCAGGTACGGCGCGAGGCGCGTCGCCCGTCCCACCAGGATCACCAGGAGTCCGGTCGCGAAGGGATCGAGGGTGCCGGTGTGACCCACCTTCGGGCGCCCGAGCGCGCGGCGGCACGAGGCCACGACGTCGTGCGACGTGGGGCCGGAGGGCTTGTCCACCAGGATCGCCCGCGGGGGGACGTCGAGCGCCCTGCCCACTCAGGCCCCCTGGGCCGCCATGGCCCCGCCGATGAGGGCGATGATCTCCTCGGGCGGCCGGCGCGACGTGAAGCCCGCGGCCGCGCGGTGCCCTCCGCCGCCCTCGAGGGCGGCGATGGCCGACACGTCCACCGCATCCCCCGACGCCCGGGTGGACACCCGCCACTCGCCGTCGGCCACCTCGCGGATGACTGCGGCCACCACTGCGCCCCTCGCCGACCGAAGCGCCTCCACGACCCCGTCGGTATCCTCCCCGCCGGACGCCTCGAGGTCGTCGCGCGTGATCACCGACACCACCAGCCGGCCGTCGCGCTCGCTGCGGGCCCCGGCCACGGCCCGACCCTGCAGGCGCAGGTCGCCGAGCGGGATGCCCTCGAAGACGCGCCGGTACACCTGGCCGGGGTCCACCCCGGCATCCACGAGGCGCGCGGCCACCCGATGCGCCTCCGCCCCGGTGCTGGCGTACGAGAAGCGACCGGTGTCGGTGACCAGGCCCACGTACAGGGGCAGGGCGAGGTGGTGGTCGATCGGCACGCCCAGGGCATCGGCCACCCGCACCACCATCTCCGCGGTGCTCGAGGCGCCGCCATCGATCAGGTTCAGGTCGCCCCACGCGGGGTCGTCATGGTGATGGTCGATGTTGATGATGGGGCTTCCGAGGCTGGTCGGGTCGTCATCGCTGACCCGGTGCGACGTGGCCGCATCAACGCTGACGAGCGTGCGCTCACGGGCGTCGGCCACCGGACCCGCGACCACCCGCTCGCCGTCCTCCAGCATCCAGGACAGGCCGTCCGGCAGGCCGGGGCCGTCCACGTGCCACATGATCACGTCATGGCCGAGCCCGCGAAGCAGCCGGGCCGTGGCGATCATCGATCCCGCGGCGTCGCCATCGGGCTTGCGGTGGGTGGTCACCGTGAAGCGCCGGGCCGGCGGCGCGAGGGCGGCGGCGATGGCGGACACGTCCACCCGCGCGCCCTCGGGCCGGTGATGGTGCGCGTGGTGGGTCACGGGGCGTCCGCGGGCGGGTCGTCATCCGGGGCGACCTCCTCGATGAGTGCGGTGATGCGGCGTGCCCGCTCCTGCAGCTCGTCGCGCACGAACGCCAGGCGGGGCGTCTGCCGGCTTCCGAGCGCGCGCCCCACCGCGCCCTGCAGTACACCGCGGGCCGACGCGAGGCCGGCGGCGGCGGAATCCGCCCGCTTCGGGTCGAGCACCGTCCAGTACACCCGCGCGTGGCCGAGGTCGGGACTGCTCTCCACCGACGTGATGGTCACCATCTCCAACCGGGGGTCCGCGAGATCGGTGAGAAGGGCCTGGCCGATGACCTCGCGGATGGCCTCATTTGCCCGCCGGCGACGCTGTCCCGATGCGCTCATGCCATGCCCTCCTCCACGTCGATCACCTCGCGCTCCTCCGACAGGACCTGCCATTCCGGGTCGGTGGCGAGCCGCCGCGCGGCCCGCTCCAGCCCCTCCGCCGCCTCGCCCGCGCCCCCCGCCACCAGGGCGAGCGAGATCCGGCACCGCTGCCAGGCGTCGTGGTGGTCCACCTCGGCGACGCTGGCCCCGCAGTGCCGCGCGAGGGCGGCACGCACGCGCTGCACGTGGCGGCGCTTCTCCTTGAGGGAGTGCGCGCCCGGCAGGTGCAGGTCCGCCGTGAGGATGCCCACGAACCCCGCGGCCACTGCGGCGACCCGCGCGGTGCCTACTCGGCGGCCTCGGCGGCCGCGGGCGCGGCGGCCTGTGCCGTGCGCGCGACCTCCTTGAGCTCGAACACCTCGATCTCGTCCCCCTCCTTGACGTCGTTGTAGTCGTCAAGCAGAACGCCGCACTCGAAGCCCTGCTGCACCTCGCGCACGTCCTCGTCCACGCGCCGGAGCGAGCCGATCCTGCCGGTGTGCACCACCGTGCCATCGCGGACCAGCCGGCAGTCCGCGCCACGGCGGGCGAGCCCCTCCGACACGTAGCAGCCGGCGATGGTGCCCAGGCGGCTGGCCTTGAAGGTGGCCCGCACCTCGAGCGAGCCCAGGGGCTCCTCCACGATGTCGGGCTCCAGGAGCCCCACCAGTGCGTCGCGGACATCCTCGATGGCCCGGTAGATGACCCGGTAGGTGCGCACGTCCACGCCTTCCCGCTCGGCCAGGACCTTGGCCTCGGGACGCGGGCGCACGTTGAACCCGATGATGATGGCCTGCGAGGCAGCGGCCAGCATGACGTCGCTCTCGTTCACGGCGCCCACGCCGGTATGGATGATGCGCAGGCGCACCTCGGTCTGCTCCACCTTGTTGAGCGCGTCCTCGAGCGCTCCGACGGAGCCCTGCACGTCGCCCTTGATGATGAGGTTGAGCTCCTTGAGCCCACCCTCCTGGATGCGCGCGAACAGGTCCTCCAGCGATACCGGCCGGCGGTTGGCCAGCTCCTCGGAGCGCAGGCGCTGGCTCCGCGTGGCGGCGATCTGGCGAGCCATGCGCTCGTTCTCGACCACGCGGAACTTCTCGCCCGCGGCGGGGACGCCGTCCAGCCCGAGGATCTCCACCGGCACCGAGGGCGTGGCGGCCTCGAGGGCCTCGCCGTTGTAGTCGAGCATCGCGCGCACGCGGCCGAACGTCTCGCCCACCACCACGATGTCGCCCACCCGCATGGTGCCCCGCTGCACGAGCAGGGTGCACACGGGTCCGCGGCCGGGGTCGAGCCGCGACTCCACGACCGTGCCGGACGCCTCGGCGCGGGGATTCGCCTTGGGGTCGGCGTCGGCGTCCGCCACCAGCAGCACGGTCTCGAGCAGGTCGTCCAGGCCGTCGCCGCGCTGCGCCGACACGCTCACGAACTCCGTGCCCCCGCCCCAGTCGGTGGGGATCACCTCGTGGGTGGAGAGCTCCTGCTTGACCTTGTCGGGGTTGGCGTTCTCCTTGTCGATCTTGTTGATGGCCACGACGAACGGCACCTCGGCCGCCTTGGCATGGTCGATCGCCTCGATGGTCTGGGGCATCACGCCGTCGTCCGCGGCCACGACGATCACGGCGACGTCGGTGATCTTCGCCCCGCGGGCGCGCATGGCGGTGAAGGCCTCATGGCCCGGCGTGTCGAGGAACGTCACCTCGCGCTCGTTGTGGTGCACCTGGTAGGCGCCGATGTGCTGGGTGATGCCCCCGGCCTCGCCGGCGGCGACCTCGGTGCGGCGGATGGCGTCCAGCAGCGAGGTCTTCCCGTGGTCCACGTGGCCCATCACCGTCACCACCGGAGCCCGCGCGGCCAGGTCGGCCGGGTCGTCGTCCACCAGCACCTCGAGGTCCGGCTCCTCCTCGGCGTGGATGATGGTGATCTTGCGGCCGATGTCCGCCGCCACCAGTTCGATGGCATCGTCGGACAGCGACTGCGTGATGGTGACGAGCTCGCCCATGGTCATCATGAACTTGATGATCTGCGCGGTGGGGATGCCCAGCCCCTCTGCGATCTCCTTCACCGTGGCCCCCGACCGGATGTCAGCGGGCGGGAGGGCGGCGTGGTTGATGGGCGCCTGTGCCTGCTGCTCGGACGAGTCCTTGCCGCCACCCCGGCGGTCGCGCCGGTCGCGACCGCCGCCGCCCTGGCGACGACCGGCCTGCGCGTCGATGACCACGCGCCGCTTCCGCCCGCGCCCGCCGCCGGGGCGGCCGATGCCGCCGGTGCCGCGGGGCGGCAGCGTGCCAGAGCGACCCCGATCGCCCGGGTGCCCGGAGCCGGGCCCCGCGCCGTAGCCCCCACCGGCCCCGGCGGCGGGCGCCGCGGGGGCGGGGGGCGGCATGTCGCGCCGGGGCGGCGGCAACACGATCTTCTCGGGGGCGCGCTTCGGCGGAATGCGCTCCTCGGTGGCCGGCGGAGCCGTCGCGTCGGCGTCGGCCGGCGGGGTGACCCCGTCGGCCGGCGCGGCAGCCGGCGAGTCGGCGGGGGCCTCCTCGGCGGCGCCTTCTGCGGCCACGGGCTTATCCGCGGCAGGCGACTCCTGCACGGGCTCGGAGGCAACCTGCTCGGCAGGAGCCGGCGCGGACTCGGCAGCCGGGGGCGCGGGCTCGGCGGCAACCGGCTCGGGGGCGCGTGGCGCCTCCACGGGGGGGGCGGCCTCCGCAACCGGTGCCACGGGTGCCGACTCCGGTGCGGACTCGGGCGCGGGCTCCTCCGACTTCTTCTTGCGCGGCGCGGCCTTCTTCTTGGGTGCCGGCGCGGGGATGTCGCCCTCCGGCCGGGGATGCCGATTGGGCGAGAGGATATGCAGCGCCCACGCCACGTCCACGGTGGACGACGCGGTCTTCACGTCCAGCCCACCACGCTGCAGGCGCTGCAGCACGTTGGCGCTGGGCAGCCCCTCCTCCTTGGCGATCTCGTAGACCCTCTTCTTCTCGCTCATCCGCCGCTCACCGCCTCTCCGTCTGCGAACTCCTGCCCCAGCGCGCCGTCCACGCGCACCGGGCCGCGCGCCCCACGGGCGAACGCCCTGCGCTCCACCGCCTGCGCGAAGCACGCGCGTGACCTGCATGTGTACAGCCCGCGACCGGGCATCACCCCATCGGGGTCCGGCTTCAGCACGCGCCCACCCCCGCATGGCACTGCCACGAACCGCGCCAGGTCGCGCTTGGGCGCACGACGTCGGCACCCGAGGCACATGCGCTCGGGCACGTGTGCATGTGGACGCGCACCATCACCCGTCCGTCGCCTCCCCCTCCACGGGGACCTCTGCCGCCACGGGCTGCGCATCGGCCGCCTGCGCCGTGGGCCCATCTCCGGACGGCGCCTCGGCCACGAGCTCCACCGCCACGGACCCCTCGGCCACCGGCTCGTCGGCCCCGGGTGCGTCCGCTGGCGCATCGCCGGCCGGCACCGGAGGCGCCGCCTGCGGCTGGTCGTGGCCGGGGAGCGCGCAGTACCGGGTGCCCGGGACCACGGCATTCGGGCAGCGCCGCCCGCTCAGCAGGATGTGCGCGCATCGCGCCACGCCGCCCTCGAGCTCGTCCGGGAACTCGTCGCCCTCCTCCTCGGCGGCGAACGTCGACTCGCTCTTGATGTCGATGCGCCAGCCGGTCAGGCGCGCGGCGAGGCGGGCGTTCATGCCCTCCTTGCCGATGGCAAGGGAAAGCTGGTCGTCGGGCACGATCACCACTGCCTGACGGGCCTCGTCGTCCACCAGCACCTCGCGCACGCGCGCCGGGGAGAGCGCCTTCGCCACGTAGCGGGCGGGCTCGTCGTTGAACGGGATGATGTCGATCTTCTCGCCGCGGAGCTCCGACACCACCATGCGCACGCGCGACCCCCGCGGACCCACGCACGCGCCCACGGGGTCGACGCCCTGCACGTTCGAGATGACGGCGATCTTCGACCGCCAGCCGGCCTCGCGCGCCACGTTGCGGATCTCCACCAGCCCGTCGGCGATCTCCGGGACCTCGAGCTCGAACAGCCTCTTGATGATCTCGTCCGAGCGCCGGCTCAGGATCACCTGGGGCCCCTTGTTGGACGACCGCACGTCCACGATGACCGCCTTGATGCGCGCGCCGTGGTCGTATCGCTCGCCGGGCACCTGCTCGCTGGCGGGCAGGAGGGCCTCCACCCTGCCCAGGTCCACGAGGGTGTACCGGTGGTCGGACTGCTGGATGATGCCGTTGACCACCTCGCCCACGCGGTCCACGTACTCGTCGTACATCATCTCGCGCTCGGCCTCGCGGATGCGCTGGAGGATCACCTGCTTGGCCGTCTGCGCCGCGATGCGCCCGAAGTTGTCCGTGGTCACGCTGACCGGCCGCATCTCGTCCGGGCCGTAGGCCGACCAGTCGATGTCCGGGGGCGGGGGCTCGAAATCCTCGGGGTCCACGCCCTCGGGGATCTCCGGCTCGGGCCGCGGCAGGGTCTTGAGCTCCTGGCCCTCGGCCAGGACGAGCTGGTTCACCTGCATCTCGCCGGTTTCGCGGTCGATGTCCACGCGGGCCCACTCCACGGCCCCGGGGGTCTTGCGGTACGCGGCGAGGAGCGCGTCCTCGAGCGCCACCAGCAGGGTCTCGGAGTTGATCCCCTTCTCGCGCTCGATCTGCTTGATCGCCTCGATGATCTCGCGGTTCACCTATTGCTCCCCTTCACCATCCGTGCCCGCCGCACCGCGTCACGCGGCACGACGACCTGCCCCGTCGGGGTGTCGACCGTGAGGTCGTCATCGCCCACTGAGATGAGCGTCCCCGACACCGACTTCGCCGCGCCCGGCACCGTGCCGGGCTCGACCGCCAGCTTCACCGTCTCGCCCACCGCTGCGAGGTAGTGGCGCGTCGTCCGGAGCGGCGGCTCCGGACCCGGAGATGATACCTCCACCGCGTAGCGATCACGCAGGCCGGCGTCGTCCAGCACCCGGGTGACGCGCGCGCAGAGCGCGTGGTCGACCCGCTCAGGGTGGTCGATGACCACGGTCAGCACGCCGGACCCCGCACGGCCGCCCACGCCCACGGCGCGCAGGTCAACCTCCGGGATCTCCCGCGCGAGGAGATCCGCGACCTGCTGCTCGAGTGCTGTGGCCATCCCGTGCGTGTGGTGCTCCGCTCGTCGTGTGATGCCAAGAAAAAAGCGGGTCTCCCGACCCGCTCCTCCGGGTGCCGCCTGTCACCTGCCGGCAGCCCGGCGAGGGTATCACGGCCCTTCGCGGCCTCCTAGCCGCAGGACCAGCGTCACGGGCCCGTCGTTGACCAGCGACACCTCCATGTGCGCGCCGAACACGCCCTGCGCCACCACCACCCCCTGCGCCGCCAGGGCCTCGCAGAAGTCCTGCACCAGTGGCTCCGCATGGTCCGGGGGCGCGGCGGCCCCCCACGACGGCCGGTTGCCCCGCCGCACGTCGCCCATCAGCGTGAACTGGCTCACCACCAGGGCCTCGCCGCCGCGATCGCGCAGTGACCGGTCGAAGTCCCTGCCGGCCTCGCCGGGGAACACGCGCAAAGCGGCGACCTTTGCCGCCATCCGGGCGGCGAGCGCCCGGTCATCGCCGTGCTCCACCCCCACGAGCAGGAGGAGCCCCGCGCCCACGCGGGCCACCTCGTCCCCCGCGACCGCCACCGATGCCCTGCGCACCCTCTGCAGCACGATCCGCACGCCGTGATGCTAGGAGGCCGGGGCGGTACCGTTGGGTCATGGACGAGGGCGCAGCACTGGTGCAGGTGTGGTTGGAGCGCATCGGCGTGGATGCCGAGCGCCTGGGGCCGGTGGACTGGTCGGTCCGGGTGCCATCCACGAAGCGCGGCGTGGTCGCCGTGGCGGCCAACGTGGGCGAACGCACACTGCAGATGCGCGCGTTCTTCATGCGCGGCCCCGATCGCGCGCACGAGCAGGTGTACCGGCGCGCGCTGCGCAAGAACCTCGACATGCGGCACTGGAGGTTCGCGGCGGATGACGCCGGTGACCTCTGGCTCATCGCCGAGGCCGAGACGGCGCTGCTCGGCGCGGACGGGCTCGACGGGCTCCTGGGGCTGCTGTCCACCTACGTGGACGAGAGCTTCGAGGGCATCCTGCGGATGGGCTTCGAGGTGCCCGACGGACAGGGCGTCGGCCCGCAACCGCAGGCCACGGGCTACGCCAGCTTCGACCCCAGGCAGCGCGCCAGCTCGTAGTGCCGATCGGCGCGCTGCTGCTCGCCGAGGCCCCGGTACGCGCGCCCGAGGCAGTAGTGCGCGTAGTGGTCGGTGGGCTGGATCGCCACGGCCACCTCGAACTCATCCGCCGCCCTCTGGAACTGGCGCGTCGAGAGATACGCGCGGCCGAGCGCCTCGCGGATGGACGCCTTGTCGGGCTCGAGCTTCTTGGCCTGCTCCAGCGCCACGGCGGCCGGGTGGAAGTCGCGGGAGCGCATCAGCTCCATGCCCCGCTGGAACCACTCGTATGCCCCGACCCCGTCGTCCATCACGGCGCAGCGTATCGCGCCCGCCAGGCCCCTAGGCGGTGATGGGTCGGCCCCGCACGAGCGGCAGGGCCGCATCGAGGATGCGCTCGGCGCACTGCCGCTTGGGCATGCGGGGCAGCGACTGCTCGGCCGCGCCGGGCCCGATGATGGTGATGATGTTGTCATCGCCCTCGAACGCGGCGCCCGCCACCGCGGCGTCGTTGTGCACCACCATGTCGACGCTCTTGCGCTCGCGCTTGCCGCGCGCGCGCTCCAGGCCGGCCGGGCCGTGCTCGGCGGCGAATCCCACCAGCACCTGCTCGTCGCGCAGCGCGGACAGCTCGGCCAGGATGTCGGTGGTGCGCTCCATCTCGACCGTCAGCGCATCGTCGGCGCTCTTGTCGATCTTGTCGTCGCGTGCCGCCACCGGTCGGTAGTCGGCCACCGCGGCGCACATCACCAGCATGTCGCACGAGGCGAATTCCGCGCGGCAGGCGTCGCGCATGGCGGCGGCCGTGGGGGCGTCCACGTAGCGGATGCCGGGCTCACGGGGAAGGTCCACATTGGCCTGCACCACCACGACCTCGGCGCCACGATCGCGTGCCGCGGCCGCGAGCGCCCATCCCATGCGGCCACTCGACCGGTTGCCCACGTACCGCACGGCGTCGATGGGCTCGCGCGTGCCGCCGGCGGAGACCAGCACCCTCACGCCCGCGAGGTCCCGCCCGGCCCCGGCCCCACCGGCGAGCACGGCCTCGACCGCGGCCACGATGGCGTTGGGCTCGGCGAGGCGCCCCGGACCGACCGCGCCGTCCGCCAGCAGGCCGCTCTCGGGCTCGACCAGGTGCACGCCGTCGGCGCGCAGGCTCTGGATGTTGCGCGCGGTGGCGGGGTGCAGCCACATCGAGGTGTTCATGGCCGGCGCCACCACGACAGGGCCGCGGAACGCCAGGTAGCACGAGGTGAGCAGGCTGCTCGCCGCGCCCCCGGCCATCTGCGAGATGGTGTTCGCCGAGGCGGGGGCAACCAGCATGAGGTCCTTGCCGTCGTTCACGTCGAGGTGGTGGTAGCCGGGCTGCTCGGAATCGCCGAACAGGTGCGTGCCCACCTCCCGCCCCGACAGCGCCGCGAACGAGGCGCTGCCCACGAATCGCTCTGCGGTGTGGGTCATCACCACGCTCACGCCGTGCCCATGCCGCTGCAGGATGCGCAGCACGTCGAGGCTCTTGTAGGCGGCGATGCCACCGGTCACGCCCATCAGGATCTCGGCCACCCCCGGAACGCTAGACCCCCGCGCCGCCGGGTGCGAAATCCTGCGTGCAGGCCCTAGGCCGCCATTTCGCCCGAGATCGTGTCCACGAGCGCATCAGTGGCGCGCCCGACGTCGTCATTGAGGATGACATGGTCGAACTCCCCACGCGCCGACATCTCGATGCGCGCCACCTCGAGCCGGGCCTCGATCTCCTCCTCGGCATCGGTGGCGCGATGGCGCAGGCGACGCGCGAGCTCGTCGAGCGACGGGGGCTCGATGAACACCGACACGCAATCGGGTCGTGCCCGCCGCACGTTGCGGGCTCCCTGCAGTTCGATCTCGAGGATGACCGATCGCCCGGTGCCCATGATGCGGTCGAGCTCGCTGGCCAGCGTGCCGTAGCGATTGCCGGCGAACTCGGCGTGCTCGAGGAAGGCCCCCTGCTCCACGAGGCGGGCGAACTCCGCCCTGCTCATGAAGTGGTATTCCCTGCCATCCACCTCGCCCGGGCGCATGGCACGGGTGGTGGCGGAGACGGCCACGGCGAGGTCGGGCACGCGATCCAGCGCGCCGCGGATGAGCGTGCCCTTGCCGGCGCCGGAGGGACCCGACACCACGAATACTCGGGGGCGGGTGGCTACCGCAACCGGAGCAGGTCGACCAGCTCGCCCCGCTGCCGCTCGGATAGTCCCCCGAGCGTCTTGCCCTGGGAGATGCGGCACTGGTTGAGCAGGCGTGTGGCCTTGACCTTCCCGTACTTCGGGGCCGCCACGATCATGTCGAACACCTTGGCGGTCAGCACGTAGTCGGGCGGCGACTCGATCACCGAGTCCACCGAGAGCGCCCCCGACTTCAGGTCCTTCTTGAGCTGGGCCCGGAGCGAGCGGATCTCATTGGCCCGGCGAAGCGCCTCCATCCTCTGGTCGAGAGAGCGCTGGGGGGTCTGCCCGGCCTTTGAGGGAGTCGACATAGGGGCGCGACTGTACCCCCGCCCGCGCGTCATGCCAACCCGAGGTCGGGAGGGCATGACGCCGGTGTCAGGGCACCGCCAGGTCCTGCAGCGCGATGGGCGCCACCGCCGATGGATCCACGCCGATCGCACGCCCCGCCGCCTCGGCGGCCTCGATGGTGGTGATGCACGGCACGCCCGCCCGAACGGCGGCCCTGCGGATGATCGCGCCATCCGCGCGATCGCCGCGCCCGCTGGGCGTGCAGACGACCATGGCCACCTCGCCGCCCAGGATCAGGTCCTCCACGTGCGGCGGGCCGTCCGAGATCTTGTTGACCTCGCGCACCGGCACGCCGGCCGCGGCCACCGCCCGCGCCGTGCCGCCTGTCGCCACCACCTGCATGCCGGCCGCCTGGATGAGCGCGGCGAGCGCGCCCACCCGCGGCTTGTCCTCGTCGCGCACCGAGAGGAACACCGTCCCGGTACGCGGCAGCGCCTGGCGCGCACCCCTCTGCGCCTTCGCGAACGCCTCGGTGAAGGTGCTCCCGACGCCCATGACCTCACCCGTGCTCCGCATCTCGGGCCCCAGCACCGGGTCGGCCCACGGGAAGCGCGCGAAGGGCAGCACCGCCTCCTTCACGGCCACGTGCCGCGTGTGATCGCCCGCGGGCAGGCCCAGGTCGGCCAGCCGCTCGCCCAGCATCAGGCGCACGGCATGGCGCACCACCGGAACTCCGGTGGCCTTCGCCACGAAGGGCACGGTGCGTGACGCCCGCGGGTTGGCCTCGATCACGTATGCCGTGCCGTCACGGAGGGCGAACTGCACGTTGAGCAGCCCCTTCACGCCGATGGCCTCGGCCAGCAGGGCGGCCTGGCGGCGCACGTCGGCCACGCCCGCCTCGGGGATCCCCTGCGGCGGCAGCACGCAGGCCGAATCGCCCGAATGCACACCGGCCTCCTCCACGTGCTCCATGACGCCGGCGATCCAGGTGCTCTCGCCATCCGACAGCGCATCGACATCCACCTCGGTGGCGCCCGCGAGGAACCGGTCCACCATCACCTGCCCCTGCGGCCTCTCCTTCGCCAGCCACGCCCGCAGCTCGTCCGGGCCCGACACGATGGCCATGGCGCGCCCGCCCAGCACGTAGCTGGGCCGCACCAGCACCGGGTAGCCCACGTCCGCGGCGGCGGCCAGCAGCTCGTCCTCGCCCTCGGCCATCGCCCACGGCGGGGCCTGGAGCCCGAGGTCGCCGAGCAGCGCCCCGAACCGCCCGCGATCCTCGGCCATGTCGATGCGGTCGGGCGGGGTCCCGAGCACGGTCACGCCGGCCTCCTGCAGCGGCGCGGCCAGCCGCAGGGGCGTCTGGCCGCCGAGCTGGGCGATCACCCCCACCGGCCGCTCCGCCAGGCAGATGTCCAGCACCGAGTCCAGCGTGACCGGCTCCATGTACAGGCGGTCGCTCACGCCATGGTCGGTGGAGACGGTCTCCGGGTTGCAGTTGACCATGATCGCCGCGTAGCCCAGCTCCTGCGCGGTCTGGGCGGCATGCACGCAGCAGTAGTCGAACTCGATGCCCTGCCCGATGCGGTTGGGGCCGGATCCCAGGACCACCACCGAGGGCCTGTCGAGCGGGGTGACCTCGCCCTCAGTGCCGAACGTGCCGTAGAAGTACGGCGTGACGGCGGCGAACTCCGCCGCGCAGGTATCCACCGCCCGATACGACGGGCGCACGCCGAGAGCGTGGCGGCGGCGGCCGACCGCGGCCTCGTCCGAGCCGGTGCGCGCAGCGATGTCGCGGTCGGTCAGCCCACGGCGCCGCGCGTCCAGCATGGCGTCGCGGTCGATCGCCGCCAGGTCTCCGGGGAGCGCATCGGCCGCGGCGGCGAGGGCGACGATCTCCGCGCAGAACCACGGGTGCACGCCGGTGGCGGCGTTCAGCGCCTCGGGCCCTGCACCGCGGCGCGCCGCCCACATCATCAGGTCGAATCGGTCCCACGACGGCTTGGCGAGGCGCTCGAGCGCCTCCTCCACCGACGCCGGCTCGTCCAGCCGTGCATCCAGCTCGCGCGCGGACAGGGCCTTCCCCAGCGCCTCGGCGAACGTGCGACCCAGCGCCAGCACCTCGCCCACGCTCTGCATGTAGGTGGACAGCGGCACGCGGTCCTCCGTGAGCTTCTCGAAGGCGAAGCGCGGCACCTTGACTGCCACGTAGTCGAGCGTGGGCTCGAACGACGCAGGCGTGACCTTCGTGATGTCGTTGGGCAACTCGTCGAGCGTGTACCCCACCGCCAACCGCGCGGCGATGCGGGCGATGGGGAATCCCGTGGCCTTCGATGCCAGCGCCGAGGACCGCGACACCCGCGGGTTCATCTCGATCACCACCATCTCGCCCGTCGCGCGGTTGAGCGCGAACTGCACGTTGGCGCCCCCGGTCTCGACGCCCACCGCGCGCACCACCTCGATGGCGGCATCGCGCAGCAGCTGCTGCTCGCGGTCGTCCAGGGTCATGGCCGGGGCCACGGTGACCGAGTCGCCGGTATGCACGCCCATCGGATCGAGGTTCTCGATGGTGCAGACGATCACCGCGTTGTCGTTACGGTCCCGCACGACCTCGAGCTCGATCTCGTCCCAGCCCGTGACCGAGCGCTCCATCAGCACCTGCGAGATGGGGCTGGCCGCGAGCGCATTGCCCGCCACCGCGTCGAGGTCGTCGGGGGTCAGCGCCACTCCCCCGCCCTCGCCGCCCAGCGTGAAGGCCGGCCGGAGGATGATCGGGTAGCCCAGCGCCTCGGCCGCCTCGCGGGCGGACGCGGGGTCGGTGGCGATCCGGCTGTCGAGCACCGGCACGCCCACATCGCGCATGCAGTCCTTGAACAGGTCCCGGTCCTCCGCGCGGCGGATCACCTCGACGTCGGCGCCGATCAGCTCCACGCCATGGCGCTCGAGGATGCCCGCCTCTGCGAGGTCGATCGCCAGGTTGAGGGCCGTCTGGCCGCCGAGGGTGGGCAGGATGGCGTCCGGCTGCTCGGCCTGGATGATCCGCTCGGCGGCCTCGATGTCGAGCGGCTCCACGTAGGTGCGATCGGCCACTCCCGGGTCGGTCATGATGGTCGCGGGGTTGGAGTTGACCAGCACGATGCGGTAGCCCTCATCGCGCAGCGCACGGCACCCCTGGGTGCCCGAGTAGTCGAACTCACCCGCCTGCCCGATCACGATGGGCCCGCTTCCCAGCACCATGATGGTCCGGATGTCCTCGCGTCGGGGCATCAGGCGGCCACCCGGTCGCGGAAGGCCCCGAAGAGGTACGCGGCATCGTGCGGGCCCGGCCGCGCCTCCGGGTGGTACTGCACCGATGCGGCCATCAGGTCGGGGGCAGCGATGCCCTCGACGCTGCCGTCGAACAGGCTGGTGCGCGTGACCTCCACGCCATCCGGCAGGGAATCCCCCACCACCGCGTAGCCATGGTTCTGCACCGTGATCTCCACCACCCCGTCCTCGGCCCGCTGCACGGGGTGGTTGGCGCCCCGATGGCCGAACGGCAGCTTCTCGGTGCGCAGCCCCAGGGCGTGCGACAGGAGCTGGTGGCCGAGGCAGATGCCGAATACCGGCACCTGGCCGAGCACCCCGGACAGGGCATCGATCACCGGGCGGCAGGCGGCGGGATCGCCGGGGCCGTTGCTGATGAACACCCCGTCGGGCCCCATGGCCATGATCTCATCGGCGGTGGTTCCCGCGGGCACGACCTCCACCCGCATGCCCGAGCCCGCGAGCCCCTCGAGGATGCCCTGCTTCATGCCGCAGTCCACCGCGACGATCGTGGGGCCGTCCGTGCCCAGCGATCGCCGCGGCCCGCTGGCCTGCACGGACAGGTCCCGGCCGTCCAGCACCGGGTGCTCCCGTACCATCGCCAGCAATTCCTCGGCACCCATCTCGGTGCTCACGCCCCCGCGCATGGCCCCGTGGTCGCGGAGGTGGCGCACCAGGCGGCGGGTGTCGGCGTCCTCCACCGCCACCACGCCCTGCGCGGCCAGCCACGACCGGAATCCCATCGGGCCCGCGACGCCGGGGCTGTCGCCGATGCGCGTGGCGATGATCGCCGATGGCCACACCCGCGCGCTCTCGAGCGCCTGGTCACCGGTGCCGTAGTTGCCGATCATGGGCGCGCTGAACGCGAGAACCTGGCCGAGGTACGAGGGATCGGTCACCGCCTCCTGGTAGCCATTCATCCCGGTGGTGAACACCATCTCGCCGAGCGCGGTGCCCGGGGCGCACGCGGAGCGGCACGGCAGCACGGTGCCGTCCTCGAGCGCGATCACGGCAGGGCCCATCACGTGCCCAGCGCCGTGATCGACGTGAACTCTGGGCCGCCCGCCCGGCCCGGCATCTCGCACGGCACCATGTGGGCCGAGGTCACATGGGCCTCCGCCCGGGCGGCCGTGCCGATCACCGGCGTGCCCCCGGGCAGTCGCCCGTCGAGCGGGGCCATCGCGTACCCGAGGCCCCTCCGGTACTGCCCGGTCACGATGACCGGCCGCCCCATCACCCCGAACCCCTCGGCAAGGTGCCCGCATGGGGCCACGATCTCGTCGACGCGGTCGATGACCGGGGCGAAGGCATCCTCGCGGGTGGCCAGTGCGGGGTGGCGACGGCTCATGCGGCCCTCCGGTAGACGTCCTGGCCACCGGCAAGGGTCATCCGCACCCGCCCGGCGAGCTCCATTCCCACGAACGCGGCGTTCACCGACTTGCTGGCGTACGGGCGCTCCCCCACCCGGTCCACGGCATCGAGGTCGATCACCGCCAGGTTGGCCACCGCGCCGTCCGCCAGGGTGGGCACCGGGAGGCCGAAGATCTCGGCGGGCCGCGTGCTCATGCGCAGCACCAGCTCATCCAGCGGCATGCGGCCGCCCCGCACCAGTGCCGTGTGGCAGGCGGCGAAGGCCGTCTCCAGGCCGATGACGCCGAACGGCGCCTCGGCGAACGGGTTGTCCTTCTCGTCGGCGGGGTGCGGGGCGTGGTCGGTGGCGATGATGTCGATCGTCCCGTCCACCAGTGCATCGACCAGCGCCTGCCGGTCGGCGTCCGATCGCAACGGGGGGTTCATCTTGAACTTCGCCGGGTCGGGGTCGTCGCCCACCGCGTCCTCCGTGAGGAGCAGGTGATGGGGCGTCACCTCCGCGGTCACACGCACCCCGCGCTGCTTGGCGCTGCGGATCTCGTCCACGGTCTCGCGCGCCGACACGTGGCAGATGTGGATCCGGGCGTCCTCGTAGCCCGCCAGCGCGCAATCGCGGGCCACCTGCACCGCCTCGGACACCCCGGGGATGCCCGCCAGGCCGATGCGGGCCGACACCACGCCCTCGTGCATCACCCCCGCCCCGGAGAGGCCCATGTCCTCCTCGTGCAGGGTGAAGAGAAGGCCGGTGGCCTTCTGGTACTGCAGTGCGCGCCGCATCACCAGCGCGCTGGCCACCGGAACGCCGTCGTCCGACAGCGCCGCGGCGCCGGCATCGGCCAGGTCGCCGTGCTCGGTGAGCGACTCGCCGGCCTGGCCCACCGTGATGGCGGGGATGAACCCGGTCGGCACCACCGCCTCGCGACCGGCGCGCTCCAGCAGCGACCCGAGGATGCTCGGGCTGTCGGTGGGCGGCTGCGTGTTGGGCATGGCGAGCACGGTCACCACCCCGCCCGCCGCCGCGCTGGCGGTGCCCGACGCGATGTCCTCGGCGTGCTCCTTGCCGGGCGTGCGCAGGTGCACGTGCACGTCGACGATGCCGGGGATGACCGTGAGGCCGGCGCCATCCAGCCGGGGCAATCCGGACGGGTCGCCGCCGATCACCCCGTCGCGCACCACGAGGTCGCCCACGCGATCGATGCCGGCCGCGGGGTCCAGCATCCGGGCCCCCTCGATCACCACGTTGGCCGGGGCTCCCGGGCGCTGGGGCAGGCGCACGCGCGGATTCGGGGCCGCCGCGCTCATGCGGCCTCCCGGGCGAGATCGCCCTCACCGGATCCGCCGGCCGCCCCCGTGGCAACGTCGTACAGCACCGCCATCCTCACCACCACCCCGTTCGTCGCCTGCGCCTCGATGAGCGTCTCGGGGTCATCCACGAGCGCCCCGCTGATCTCCACCCCGCGGTTGACCGGTCCCGCGTGCATCACGCGCTGTCCCGGCCGCAACCGCGCGTGGTTCACCTGGTACATGCGCGCGTACTCATCGAGCGAGGGCACGAAGCCGCCGGCCCCCATGCGCTCGAGCTGCATGCGCAGTACATACACCACGTCAGCATCCGCGATGTCACGGATGTCGGCGGATACCTCCGCCCCGAGCGCCTCGGCCAGGTGCCGCGGCACCAGCGTCGGCGGGGCCACCACGGTCACCCGCGCGCCCATCAACGTGAAGGCGCGGATTCCCGAGCGCGCCACGCGCGAGTGCAGGACGTCGCCCACGATGGCCACGTGCAGCCCGGCGATCGGCCCAACCTCGCGCTGCAGGGTGTAGAGGTCGAGCAGCGCCTGGCTGGGGTGCTCGCCCGTTCCGTCGCCGGCGTTCACCACCGACGCCTGCGTGTAGCGGTCGGCCAGCCGGCACGCCCCCACCTGCGGGTGGCGGATCACGAACACATCGGGGTCGTAGGCCTCGAGCGTCAGGATGGTGTCCTTGAGGGTCTCCCCCTTGTCCATGCTCGTGCCCGTGCCCTTGATGCTCAGCACATCCGCCGAGAGCCGCTTGGCGGCAAGCTCGAACGACGTGCTGGTGCGGGTGGAGGGCTCGAGGAACAGGTTCACCACCGTGCGCCCGCGCAACGTGGGCACCTTCTTGATGTCGCGGTCCATGACCTCGCCGAACCGCCCCGCCGTGTCGAGGATGCGCCCGACGTCGTCGGAGGCGAGGTCCGCGATGCCCAGGAGCGACCCGCGGCCGCTCATGCCGCCTCCTCCAGCAGCACCTCGTCGCGTCCGTCCACCTCGGCCAGGTGCACCGTGATGCGCTCCCCGCGGCTGGTGGGCAGGTTGCGGCCCACGTAGTCGGGGCGAATCGGCAGCTCGCGGTGGCCCCGGTCCACCAACACCGCCAACTCCACCTTGGGAGGCCGGCCGTAGTCGAACACCGCGTCGATGGCGGCGCGGACGGTGCGGCCGGTGAACAGCACGTCGTCCACCAGCACCACGGCATGCGACGCGATGTCGAATTCCAGCATCGTCTCGCCCACCACGGGAACCACCCCCCGGCGGCCGCCCCCGACGCCGACGTCGTCGCGGTAGAGGGCGATGTCCACCGAGCCGATCGCCGGCGCGGAACCGGAGAACTCCTCGATCAGCACCCGCAGCCGCTCGGCCAGCGGGACGCCGCGGGTGTGCAGGCCCACGAGCGCGAGGGCCGACGGGTCGGGGTGGTGCTCCACGATCTCGTGGGCGATGCGCGCCACGGTTCGGCGGCACTGATCGGGATCGACCAGGACCTTCCCCATCTCCATCTGCTCCTTCCCGGCCTCGCGGGACCGGCCTTAAAGGGTTGCGTCGTCCAGCGTAGCAGGGGCCTCCGGCGCGGCCGCGTGGTCGCGCGCGCCCGCCCCCAGGCGCTCCTGCACGGGCACCAGGCGCGGCTCGCCGCGCTCGCGGAACGGGATCTCCACCTGGTCGAAGTCGCGCGGCACGGTGGCGCCCGGGAACACCGCGTCGGCCTCGCGCCGCACCTCGCGCGGTGCCACGCGCGTCGACACATGCGTGAGCGCCAGCATGCGCACCCCGGCCTCGGCGGCGAGCAATCCCGCCTCGCGGGCGGTGGAGTGCCGCGTCTCCACGGCGCGATCGGCGTCATCCTGCGTGAAGGTCGCCTCGTGCACCAGCAGGTCGGCGCCGCGCGCGGCATCGCGCGTGCCCGCGCACGGGCGGGTATCGCCTGAGAACACCACCACGCGGCCCCGTCGGGCCTCGCCCAACACCTGGTCGGGGCGCACCACGGCCCCCGAGGCCAGGGTCACCTCGCCACCGCGCTGCAGCACCCCGTACTGCGGCCCGTGCGGCACCCCCAGCGCGTGGGCGGCGTCCACGTCGAAGGCGCCGGGGCGATCATCCTCCACCAGCGCATAGCCCAGCGACCGCACGCCGTGGTCCGTATGGAACGCACGCACGGCCACGCCATCGTCCCGCAACACCTCCCCGGCGCCGGCCTCCTGCACCTCGAGATGGAACGGCAGGCGACCGATCAGGGGCTGCAGCGTGTGCATGAGGGCATGCAGGCCGTCGGGCCCCACGATGAGCAGGGGCTCGGTCCGCCCGCGCAGCCCGAAGGTCTTGAGCATCCCCGGCAAGCCCAGGAAGTGGTCACCATGCAGGTGCGTCAGGAGCACGAGATCGACGTCCACGAGGCCCACGCCCGACCGCAGCAGCTGCCGCTGCGTGCCCTCGCCGCAGTCCACGAGCCAGCGGCGCCCGCCGCGGCTGACGAGGGTGGCCGAGGTTCCGCGCGCGGCCGTGGGCACCGACGCCGAGGTGCCGATGAAGGTGACGATCAGGTCCACCGCGCGACTCTACGCGGCAGCGCGCACCAGCAGGGGATCCAGCTCGGCGCCGTCGGCGTCGAGGTCCAGGAAGCGCACCGCCGGCATGCCGCGCGACGGCGCGCGCAGCATCGCCATCGAATGGCGGGGTTGGCGACGGCGGTCGGTGGCGCTGCCCGGGTTGACGATCATGAACCCATCGGAGGCCCGCGCCAGGAGCGGGATGTGGGAGTGCCCGAACACCACCACGTGGCAATCGGGGAAGCGCCGGCGCATGCGCTCGAGCCGCCCCGCCTCCGGCCCGCCGTCGTGCACGACGCCGAGCCTGCGGCCGCCCGGCAGGTCCACCTGCGCCGTGGCGGGAAGCGCCCTGCGCACCGCGGCGTCGTCGGCGTTGCCGTGCACCGCGAGCACCGGCGTGCCGATGCCGCGCAGCGCCCGGAGGGCGGCGACATCGGCCAGGTCGCCGGCGTGCACCACCAGGTCGGCGGCCCGGCACTCGGCCACGCACGCTGCCGGCAGTTCCGTGCCCCGTCGGGGGAAGTGGGTGTCGCCCAGGATCGCGATGCGCATGGTGCGTCTACACTAGGCCGGCGAGCGCGCGTAGCTCAGTGGATAGAGCACTGGCCTCCGGAGCCAGGGGTCGCAGGTTCGAATCCTGCCGCGCGTGCTGTGCCCCTCCCGGCGCCTATCGGGGCGCCGACGGGGGGAACGGGCTGTCCGCGGCGGGGGCGATGTTGATGGTGCCGAGCATCCGCGGCGGCTTGAGCACGGTGACGATGGTGATCACCTGGCCGTACGGCGTGGACGCATAGTGCTGCATGCCGCGCGGTTCGAGCAGCCCATGGCCCTGCTCGATCACGGCGCGGGTGCCTGCCCGGATGGGGATGCGCCGGGGCGGGCCGCCCGGGCGGGGGATGGTCTCGAAGGCCGTGCCCTTCACCACCGAGTACAGGAGCTTCCCGCGCATGATCCACGCCACCTGGGTGCCCGGGTGGTAGTGCCAGTCAAGCGTGGTGCCCCGGGGGATGGTGACCCGATACATGGCCAGCCCCTGGCCCCCGGCGCCCGCCGCGCGGCCCTCGGCCACGTCGAGCCGCTGGGCACCCTCGGTGGGGATGCCCCATGCCGTGCCCGCGGCCGCGGCGACGAGGGCAAGGCCCGCGATGGCGGGGGGCACGAAGCGGCGCATGCGGCAAGCCTACCCGTGCCGGCGCATCGGTAGCATCGCGCCGATGGATGACCCGGTCTGGAGCGTCGCACTGCCCGAGGGCGCGGAGCCCCCATTCCAGGTGTGGGTGAACGGCGCCCCGCGGGAGGAGGGCGCCGACTACACGGTGGAGGGCCGGTGGCTCAGGTTCACGACCCCCCTCGTGCCCGCCACGCCACGGGCCAAGCGCGGTTTCGGACGACGGATGGCCATGCTCGCCGGGGCGGGGGTGTACAGCGACCAGCAGGCGGACGTGGTGGACCTGCGCTACCACCGTGCGGGAACGGTGCAGCACGCCACCGGACTGCCCGTCATTCCCCCGCAGTGACCACGACGGCGCGGCGCGGCGCGGCCCCGCCCCTGCATGCCCGCGTGCGGGGCGCGATCGTGCGCGGCGCGCACCGCGCGGCCGTGCGACTTACCCGCGCGGGTGACGCATCCCTCTCGCGCAGCGGCGGACCCCTCCGGAGCGACGGCCGCCTGGTGCGCGTGCTGCCGTTCGGGCTCATCGCAGTGCTGTCGCTGGTGCTCACCCTGTTGCCCACCGGGGCCGCCGACGCCGAGGCGGCCCACCCCGATGCCGCCGTGGTGGGCGCCGTGCTGTTCGGCGGCACCATCGTGGCGGCGGTGCTGTTCCCGTGGGACCGCTGGCCCCCGTGGACGCAGTTCCTGGTGCCGCTCGCCTACCTGCTCACGGTCATGCTCGTGGTGCACGCCCAGGGAGCGGAGGGCAGCGGCTACACCATCCTCTACCTGCTGCCGGTGGCGTGGCTCGCACTGTACGGCCCGCCCGGACAGCTGCTCCTCGCGCTTGCCCTCACCGCCGGGCTCATACTCCTGCCGCCGTGGCTCGATCAGTTCCTGCTGGGCGAGGACCACTACAGCACGCAGTCGTACGTGCTCACCATCGTGGTCCTGACGATCATCATCTTCGTGGCCACCGCGCTGCGCCTGGCCACCGACGCGGCATCGCGCGACGTCCTGACCGGCCTTCCCAATCGCCGGGTGTTCATGGCGGTTCTGCGCCGGCGCGGCACGATGGCGGGCGCCGGCGCGGGGCGTCCACTGGCCGTGGCCATCATCGACCTCGACCGGTTCAAGGCCTTCAACGACTCCCGTGGGCACGACGCCGGCGACCGCCTGCTCGAGGCGACGGCCGCGGCATGGATGGAGGCCATTCGCGAGCGCGACGTGCTGGCGCGCATCGGCGGCGAGGAGTTCGGCCTGATCGTGGAGGGCGACGTCGACGACGCCCGCGCCGTGGCCGAGCGGCTCATCGCCCTCGTGCCCATGCACCAGACCGCGAGCGCCGGGGTGGCGGGGTGCCCGCCGGGCACCGACCCCCAGGTGGCGCTCAACGCCGCGGACGACGCGCTCTACGCCGCGAAGAAGGGCGGGCGGGCCCGGGTGATCACCGCGGCGCGGTAGCGCGGGCGCGCCGCCGGCGCGCGGTCAGGCCTCGCTCAGCGGGCCCGGGCGGCCGAACAGGAATCCCTGCGCCAACGGCACGCCCTGGTCGGACACCACCTGTGCCTGGCCCTCGGTCTCGATGCCCTCGGCCACCACCTCGAGCCCGAGGTGCCCGGCAAGCTCCACCAGCGTCCGCACCACCACGCGGGCGCGATCGGCATCCGGGCCCGTGAGGTCCGCGGTGAGAGACCGGTCGAGCTTGAGCCGCGACACCGGCAGGGCCCGCAGGTGGGCGAGTGACGTGGTGCCCGCCCCGAAGTCGTCGATGGCCACCTGCACGCCCACGTCGCCCACCGCGCGCAGGATCTCCACCACATCGGGGTCGCGGTCGAACCGCACGCGCTCGGTGAGCTCCAGCACCAGCGACGACGGGGGCACGCGCGCCTCGCGCAGGTCCGACGCCACCACCTCCGGCAACGAAGGCCGGACGCTCACGGGCGAGAGGTTGACGCTGACCTCCCGTCCGGGGGTGCGCCCGTGGCTGAGGTCGTTGAGGGCGCGCCGCAGCACGTACCGGTCGATCTCCTGGACGATCCCCATGTCCTCGGCGAAGGGGATGAACTCGTTCGGTCCGAGCAGGCCGAGACCGGGGTGCCGCCAGCGCACCAGCGCCTCGGCCCCCACCACCTCGCGGGATGGCAGCGCCACGATGGGCTGGTAGTGCACCACCAGCTGCCCCTGGGCGACGGCGTCGCCGAGGGCGGAGCGGATGGCCGCCGTCCGGGCCCGCGCCTCGCGGGCGTCGTCGTCGAGGACGAAGCACGTGATGCCGAAGGTCTCCGACTGCTGCAGGGCGTCCTCCGCGGCGGCGATGAGGTCCTCCGCCCCCACCGTGGTGGCATGCCCGGCCGTGGCCACGCCGGCGGTCACCCCCACGTGCAGCGACGTCCGCTCACCCACGATGACCGCTCCCCGCATGCGGTTGCGGATGGAGGCGACCACGGCGCGGGCGGCCGCGCCGTCGACGCCCGGCAGCATCACCACGAAGGTGCCGAACGATCGGCCGAGGCGCGCCGCAGGGGGCAGGCAGGCGCTGATGGCGCCGCCGACGGCCTCGATGGCCCCGTCCGCGAGCAGGCCCGCGCGACCCGCCGTCGCGTCGATCTCGTCGATGCGCAACGCGATGGCCGACGACAATGGGGGCAGGGGTGCCCCGGAGAGCGACTGCACGAGGGCGTCGCGCAGGAGCAGGCCGGTCCTCGGGTCGATGTCGCCCTCGTGGGCTGCGGCACGGCGGCGCTCCGCCGCGCTGCGCCCGCGCGCCTCGAGGATCCCCGCCGCCTGCGCGGCAAGCCGGCCCAGCGCCGCCAGCTGGCGGTCGCTGAGGTCGCGGGGGGAGTCGTCCACCACGCACAGGGTGCCGATGGCGTGCCCCTGTGACGTGAGGATGGGCACCCCGGCGTAGAAGCCCACCGGCCCATCGGTGACCAGGGGGTTGTCGGCGAAGCGCGTGTCGAGGGTGGCATCCGGCACCACCATGGGGTGTGCGCCGTCGAGGATCGCGTGCCCGCAGAACGACGTCTCGCGCGGGAGGCGTTCGACGTCGAGGCCCACGGACGACTTGAAGACCTGCTCGTGCTCGTCCACGAGGCTGAGGAGCGCGATACGCGTGTCGGCGATGAGCGCCGCCAGGTCGACCAGCGAATCGATATCCGGGTCGGGGCCCGAATCGAGCGCCCCGAGCGCGCGGAGGTCGGCGAGCCGCTCGGCCTCATCGGCCGGAAGCGCGGGCGGCTGGCCGCCCGGGACGACGTCAAGGGGCGGGGGATCGCCCCCCGCGGGCTGTGGGGAAAGGTCGGGCATGGATTCGAGGCTTCCGGGCGGAGGATAGACCACCGCCGGGACCCCGGGTGCGATCAGCGCGGGCTCTCCTCGCCACCGAGGGCAGGCATCATGTCCCGATCCCAGCGTGATGCGCAGGTGAATCCCGGCGGCGGCGCCGGATCGATCCGCTGGTCGGCCGTGATCGCCTGCACCACCACCGCGCCCATGCCCAGGCCCGCCATGCGCGGCGGCAGGTGGTCCGGCCGTGTGGCCCCGCGCGCCGCGCACATGTGGGCCACCAGCTCCTCCTGCGTGGGACACGACTCCTCCGCCACGCAGTACGTGCCCGCGGGCGCGCCCGCAGCCAGCGCCAGGGCGTTCGCCGCGTCATGCGCGCTGATCAGGGCAATGCGGTTGCCCGCCGGGCCGACCATGCGGAAGCGGCGCAGTTGAAGGCCGCGCGAGATGTCGCAGATGAACCCCGAGGGCCCATAGGCCCATGGCAGGCGAACGGCGCGCGCATCGCCCTGCGCCAGCACCTGCTCGGCGGCCCGTGCCGGACGCGCGATGTCGAGCGGCCCGCGCTGGTCGGCGATCGCGCACGAGGCCATGACGATGGGGCGGCCCGCGGCCTGCTCGAGCACCACCTCGGCCCCGGCACGCGCCTCGCGCGCGGCCCGCCGCACATGCCTGCCGCGCACCGGGGGAATCAAGCGGGGCAGTGCGAGATGGAACACCACCTCGGCATCCGCCGCGCGCGCGCCCCACCGCCCGGATTCCCCCACGTCACCACGCACCACGCGCGCGCCGGCCTGCGCCAGGCGCTCCGCGCCCGCCGACCCGCGGGCGAGGGCGGTCACCTCGACGCCCTGGGCGACCAGGGCCTCGACGAGCGCACCGCCCACGAGGCCGGTGCCGCCCGTGACGAACGCGGTGCGCGAGGTGCTCAGCCCCCGGCCACGGCCGGCAGGATGGTGACCTCCTGGCCGTCCGCGACGTCGGTGTCGATGCCCTGCTCGAAGCGCACGTCCTGGCCCGCGACGAAGACGTTCACGAACCGACGCAGCTGCCCGTCCTGCGTGACCCGATCGCGAAAGCCGGGATGGCCGGCCTCGAGCTGATCGATGATGGCCCCCACCGTCCCGGGGCTGCACTCCACCGTGCCGGCGCCGCCGGTGAGGGGACGGAGCGGGGACGGAATGCGCACGGTCACGCTCATCGGTTGGCCTCCAGGCGGGTCGTGGTGCCGACGGCGGACTCAAAGGCATCCACCGTGGGTGAGATGGTGACCGGTTCCACCCGATCGGCCACGGCGTCGAGGGTCTTGAGGCCGTCGCCCGTGATGTAGATGACCACCCGCTCGTCGGGCCCGATGTCGCCGCGCTCGGCAAGGCGGCGCAGCACCGCGGTGGTGACGCCCCCGGCGGTCTCGGTGAAGATGCCGGTTGTCTCGGCCAGCAGCTGGATGCCCTCGGTGATCTCCTGCTCGGACACGGCGTCGATTCCACCGCCCGTGCCCCGGGCCACGTCCAGCGCGAACAGGCCGTCGGCGGGATTCCCGATGGCCAGGCTCTTGGCGATCGTGTCCGGGCGCACCGGGGCGACGAAGTCCAGGCCGGCCTCGTATGCGGCCGCCACGGGTCCGCAGCCCCGGGCCTGCGCGCCGTTCATCGCCGGCACCCCGCCCTGCACCAGCCCGAGGTCGATCAGCTCCGTGAAGCCGCGGTGGATCTTGGTGTACAGGGACCCCGAGGCGATCGGCACGATGCAGCGATCAGGAAGCGTCCACCCCAGCTGCTCGGCGGTCTCATAGGCGAGCGTCTTCGAGCCCTCGCTGTAGTACGGGCGCACGTTGACGTTCACGAAGGCCCACGGACGGTCGGCGGCCAACTCCATGCACAGCCGGTTGACATCGTCGTACGTGCCATCGACGGCCACCAGCGTGCAGCCGTATATGCCCGTGGCGATGATCTTCTGGTGCTCCAGGTCGGCGGGCACGAAGACGTAGCTGCGCATGCCCGCCGCGGCCGCATGGGCGGCCACCGACTGCGCGAGGTTGCCCGTGGACGCGCACGCGGCCACCTCGTACCCCAGCTCGCGGGCCTTCTGCAGGGCCACGCTGACCACGCGGTCCTTGAACGAGTGCGTGGGGTTCGCCGTCTCATTCTTCACCCAGACCTCGCCCAGGCCCAGCCGCTCGGCCAGGCGCGGCGCCCGCACCAGGGGGCTCAGCCCCACGGGAAGACCCGCGGTGGGGTCCTCGGGGGCGCACGGCAGCAGGTCGGCGTACCGCCAGATGGACGGCGGCCCCGCCGCGATGGATTCGCGCGTCACGGATGCGCGCAGGTGGTCGCGGTCGTAGACCACCTCGAGCGGGCCGAAGCAGAACTCGCAGGCGTATGACGCCCCGAGCGGGAGCTCCTCACCGCATTCCTTGCACCGGAGGCCACGGGCACCCGTGACCCGGCCTTGATGATGATGTCCCATCCTCGAACTCCTTTCGTTGCCGGGAGTCCGAGGGCGCCGTGGTATGTCCAGGCATGTGCCCCGTGCATCTCCCAGGCACGAATGCCTGCAGGAATTGGCACCTGGCGCTATCGCGCTGGTTGCCGCGGTTTCACAGGGCCATGTCCCTCCACCGCTCTTGATGCGTCAAGCGGGCGGGACGCTACACGACGGCCCCGCGGTGCGTCAATGGCGGGGCAGGGCGCCAGGCGGCATGGCTGTAACCGGCCCAGCCCGTCGTCCGGACTGCGGGATTACGATTGGCCGCACGCGATGACCGAACCCGCTCCCGAGACGGGCGCCTCCACCGAGGCCCAGCCCGCGCAGCCGAAGCGCTTCCTGTTCCTGCGCCGCAGGACCACGTCGGAGACCTCGCCCGCCGGCGACGTGGTGGTCACCGAGGAGGTGGTCGCCGAGGAGGTGCGCGCCGAGGTGGCGGAGGCACCGCCCGATCCCGCCGAGCGCGTGCGGCCGGGGGTGCTGCGCCGCCGCCGCCGCCAATTGGACGACGCCTACCAGCAGGCGCTGTTCGACCTCGGCGGCCTGGCAATGGAGCTCTACTCGCGCGGACTGCTGGCCGAGGACGTCATGCGCCGCAAGGCGGCCGAGGTGGCGGACATGCGGCAGCAGCTCGACGAGCTCGGTACCCGGCTCGATGAGCTCCGCAAGGAGCGCCGCGACCGCCGCGCGTCGGGGCGCCGGCCGGGCGTCACCTGCCCCGCGTGCGGCGCGCGTTCGCCGGCCGGTGCCAACTTCTGCGCATCGTGCGGCGTCCCGCTGGCCCCCGCCGCGGCGGGTGGAACGGACGGCGATGGCGCGGACCAGGTGACGACGGTCATCGAGCAGGCGGTGGTGGCGGAGCCCGACCCGCAGCCCACCGCGGCCATCCCGCCCGCCGGCCGGGACGACGCCTGATGCCCGAGAGCCCGTACCCCGGCCCGCCCCCGCCCGGGCCATCGCACGAGCCGGGCCCCGCGGACGCCGGGGGCGCGTCAGGGGGCGACGGGGCCGCGGGGGAGCCACCGCAACCACCTTCCCCGCCGCCCGCATGCACCGTGTGCGGGGCCGAACTGGACCCCGGCCAGGCCTACTGCCTGGAATGCGGTTCACCTACCCCGTCGGCTCCCAAGCTTCGGCGCGGCGCCGGCGGGCTGGTGGTCGTGGCCGCCGGGCTCGCGCTGCTCGGCGCCGGCGCCGGTGCCCTGGCGTTCGTGGCCGCGGATGGCGACTCCGGAGGGCAGGCCGCCGTCACGCAGCCCGCGACATCTCCGCTCATCACCGTTCCCACCGCCACCACGGGCACCACGCTCACCGACTCCAGCCTCCCCGGCGACACCGTGCTGACCACCCCCACCCTCCCGATGGACACCACGTTCACCACGCCCACGGTGGACACCACGGGAGCACTGCCCGTGGATCCGTCCGCGACGGCGCCCGACTCGGGGCTGGTCACCGAGACCGCCGCGGACCCGGGGGGCCAGACCACCAGCGAGTTCCCGGCCGACGACGGCACCTCCGGCGGCACGGGCTCCGACGACTGGCCCGCCGGCACGTCGGGCTGGACCGTCATCGTGGCGAGCGACAGCACCGAGGCGGGCGCGCGCGCCGCCGCCAACCGTCTGCAGGCCCAGGGCCAGCCATCGGGCGTGCTGTTCAGCAGCGACCACCCGCCGCTCCGCCCGGGCTACTGGGTGGCGTTCTCGGGCACCTACACCTCCCGCGACGAGGCCCTGTCGCACGCGCGCACCCTGGTGTCCTCCTGGCCCGGCGCCTACCCGCGTCAGGTCGACGCCTAGGCGGGATCAGCCCGGGAGCACCACCGGCACCGACGTGCCGATGACGGCGGCGTCGTCGCGCAGCACCAGGCGCGCGGGGCCCGCGCCCCGCGTGCGTACCACCACCGCCCCGCCCGGCCTCACCGTGGCACGCCCCACCACCCGCGAGCCGATGCGCACCTCGACCCGGGCGCCCGCCGCCGCCGGGCCGGCCTGCGCGCGCACCACGCCCGCACCCGAGACGCTCACGCCGCGCAGCCGGACGACGCGTACCGGGGTGGCCACGCCCGAGAGGGCAAGGCGCTCCCCGGGGGCCGGAATGGCCGTCACCGACATGCGTGCGCTGCCCCTCCGGGGGACCGGTACCCGCAGCGCGGTCCACCGCGCACGCGACGCCGACACGCGGGCCGCGCGACCGCCCGCCGCCGCGCGCACGACGCCGGTACCGCGCACCGCCAGCCCGAGGAAGCGGGTGCCCGCGGGAACGCCCACGTCGGGCGTGCGCATGACCAGCCGCGCATCCTGCGCCACGATGGCGCGGCGGCCCCACGCCCGCCGCACCTCGGGCAGCCCGGTGGATACCTGCCACCCCGGGAGCACCTCGCGAACCGGTCCCACCGAGCGCACGTAGAGCCTCCGGCCCAGGCTGCTCACGGGATCGATGGCAAGCCGCACGGTGCGACCACGGGCCGCGCCCACCCCCACGCTCCACGCGCGTACCGCCCTGTCGGGCGTGATGACGGCGAGCGGGATGCCCACGCCCCCGTCCACGGGGCGCGCGCTCACCTGCACAACGGAATTGGCGCCGGGGACGCCCATGACCACGGTGATCGCCTGCGCCGTGGGCGGGATCTCCAGCGGCGGGGTGAGCACCGTGGTGTTGTCGGACGCCTGGATGATCGGGCCGGCCACGAGCGAGAGGCCCGGCCCCACGGCTGCCCAGCCCGCGAGGCCGGCGGACAGGTCGCCGTTGGGCACCGCGGCCACGGGCACCGGGGGGCCCGTGGGCGGCGGTGCCGGCTGGGCCGCCGCGGGGGCGGGCAGGGCGATGATGGCGGCGATCGGTGCGGCGAGGCGCAGGACAGGTGCTCCCGGACGGGGTCTAGATTCCCCGTTCATGGTAGATCCCAACCTGGGCGACACCCTCCCGGCCCTGGTCGGCGTCGACGTCGGGGGCACGTTCACCGATGCCGTCGTGGTGCACCGGGGCCGGTTGCACGCGGCCAAGGTTCCCACCACTCCCGATGACCAGGGCGAGGGCGTGGTGCAGGCCGTGCTGGCCGCCCTGGAGGTGGCCCAGGTGCCCGCCGGAGCGGTGGGGCGCATCGCGCACGGCATGACCGTGGGCACCAACGCGATGCTGGAGGGCACGGGCGCGCGGACGTGCCTGGTGGCCACGGAGGGCCTCGAGGACGTCCTCGAGCTGCGACGCCAGGACCGAGCCTCCCTGTACCACCTGGACGCCACCCATCCGGATCCGCTGGTGCCCGCGGAGCGCGTGGTCGCGGCCCGCGAGCGCATGGGCCCGGACGGGGTGGTGACCCCCCTCGACGACGCGGCGCTTCGCCAGGTGAGCGACGCCCTGCGCGCGCGCGCCCCCGAGGCCGTGGCCGTGGGACTGCTGTTCTCATATGCGCATCCCGCGCACGAGAGGGCGATCGCCGATCGGGTGCGCCGGGAGATGCCGGGCGTGCACGTGTCGGCGTCGTGCGAGGTGCTGCCCGAGGTGCGCGAGTACGAGCGCATCGCCACCACCGCGCTGGATGCCTACCTCACCCCCGTCCTCGCGGGCTACCTGGGCGCGCTCGGCAGGCGCACCCGGGATGCCGGCCTGCCGGAGCCGGGGATCATGCAGTCGAGCGGCGGTCTCCTGCCGCTTGCGCAGGCCGCCACCAGCGGTGCGCGCACCGTGCTCTCGGGGCCGGCGGGAGCGGTGGTCGGCGCTGCGGCGGTGGCCCGGGCGGACGATGCCCGGGTGGCGCTGGCGTTCGACATGGGCGGGACCTCGTGCGACGTGGCCCTGATCGTGGACGGCCGGCCCGGCCGCGCGCACGGCAGCGTGGTGGCGGGGCACCCCGTGCACCTGCCCATGCTCGACGTGCAGACCGTGTCGGCAGGCGGCGGCAGCATCGCATGGGCCGACGCCGGCGGGGCGCTGCGGGTGGGGCCGCGATCGGCGGGCGCCGTTCCGGGTCCGGCCGCATACGGGCGCGGTGGCCGCGCACCCACCGTCACCGATGCCAACGTCGTGCTCGGCAGGCTCTCGGGCACGCTGGGACTGGGCGCGTCACTGCCGCTGGTCGCCCAACCCGCGCACGAGGCCGTGGGCGCCCTCGCGGATGCGCTCGGAATGGAGGTGCCGGCGTGCGCGGCGGGCATCGTGGCGGTTGCGGTGCAGCAGATGGTGTCGGCCCTGCACGTGGTCAGCGTGGAGCGCGGGGTGGATCCCCGCGATGGGGTGCTGATCGCCCTCGGCGGCGCGGGCCCTCTTCACGCGTGCGCGGTGGCGGACGGCCTGGGGATGACCCGCATCACCTGCCCGGCCACCGCCGGCGTGCTCGCGGCCCTCGGCATGGTGGTCGCTGGCGAGCGCCGTGACCACGTGCAGAGCGTGCTGCTGCCGGCAGGTGATGCCGCGCGGCTGGCCCGGGCCGTGGAGCCCCTGGTGGCGCGCGCGGCCACCGAGCTGCCCGATGGGCGCGTCGAGGTGGCAGCGGACTGCCGCTACGCGGGGCAGAGCCACGCCCTCACCGTGGCGTGGGACCCGAACGAGCCCCCTCCGGCCCTTGCGGAGCGGTTCCATGCGGCGCACGCCCGCGCCGCGGGACGCGCCATGCCGGACGCCCCGGTGGAGGTGGTGTCGGTGCGCGTGGCCGCCGTGGCGGACGGCCCCGACGTGCCCCTGCACCTCCCCGACCCGGTGGCCGGGCACGAGGGGCCATGCGCACTGGCGATGCCGGGCAGCACGTGCTGGGTGGCGGACGGCTGGGTGGCGCAGGTGCACTCGGACGGCACGATCCGGATGGAGCGGCGGTGAGCCACCTCGACCCCGTGGGCCTGCAGGTGTGGGGGGCGGCCCTGCGCTCGGTGGCCGAGGAGATGCAGGCGGCCCTGGTGCGCTCGGCGTTCAGCGTGACCATCAAGGAGCGGCGCGACTGCAGCACGGCGGTGTTCGACGCGCAGGGGCGCATGGTCGCGCAGTCCGACTCGATACCCGTGCACCTGGGCGCCATGCCCGAGGCCGTGCGCGCGGTCATGGATGCCGGGGCCGCCGCCGGCGAGATGTGGGTGGTGAACGACCCCTTCACCGGGGGGACGCACCTTCCCGACCTGACCGTGGTGTCGCCCATCGCGGTGGCCGGTCGCCTGGTGGCGCACGCGGTGTCGCGCGCCCATCACGCGGACGTGGGCGGGATGACCGCGGGCTCCATGCCCGCG